>ENA-OQJL01000054-OQJL01000054.1-human-gut-metagenome-genome-assembly--contig:-NODE-54-length-94741-cov-11.691097_pt1 | contig 94741 bp, 91 predicted proteins | sample MGYA00242604_ERZ504770 | MGnify/ENA primary metagenome ERZ504770 (study PRJEB26092, sample SAMD00036359) | human gut metagenome | host: Homo sapiens | study: EMG produced TPA metagenomics assembly of...
TTACCAGAACTTCTTCCTCGCTTACACAGGATTCTTTCACTTCCGGATGCTCTAGCAAAGAAAAATAATACTGTGCAAGCTTCTTTCCCCAGAGATACTGCTCCAGTCCTACTGTGGTAAGTGCCGGATCAACGGAGTCTGCAAAGACCAGATCATCGAATCCGACAATGGAATAATCATCCGGCACTTTTTTTCCGGCTTCCCGGACTGCTTTGAAAGCACCTAATGCCATGGCATCGTTCATACACACAAAAGCAGTAACTTCCGGAGTTCTCTCTAAAAGAGCCTTTGTCAGATAATATCCTTTATCCGCGGATTCTGTTACATCAGCAACAGCATCACGTCCCCAGATATAAACATATTCTTCCCGATATGGGATCTTCGCTTTTCCCAGCACCTGCTTATAACCGGTCAGACGGCTTCTTCGGATGGAATTATCCAGCTTATCAAAGAGCATGGCAACCTTTTTATGTCCAAGGTCCAGCAGATGCTGTACTGCCAGTCCGCACTCTTCCACCTTATCTACAAGGATGGTGTGCATATCCGGGATACAGATACCATTGGAAACAACATTTAAAGCAACTCCACCACGTTTTACCAGGCGAAACATAGCTTCCGGGATCTCATCAATGTAAATGCTGATAATTCCCTGAACGTTGACTGCCAGCATATTTTCAATACTGTAGTTGATCCGCTCTTTATCTCTGTCACAGCTTGATATGGACATGTGATAATTCCGGCTGACGATCTCATCTTCGATCCCTCTTACAATAGATGGATAAAAGGGATTCGCAATGGACGGAATAATGATCCCGATGGATGTACTTTTTTTGCTCTTTAAGTTTCTGGCCTGAAGATTTGGGATATATCCTAACTGCTTGGAAGCAAGAAGGATCTTTTCCTTTAACTCCGGCTTTACCGGATGGTCTGAGTTGTTTAAAACTCTGGAAACCGTGGCTGGAGAAACATTCGCTGCTCTCGCCACATCATGGATAGTTACTTTGTCTTTGTTCATATTATTCCAATCTGCATAATGGAAATCGTTTTCCGTTTGCTTTTTTATACTAACATATTGATAAGATTTTTTCAAGTATTATTTAAAATTTATATAAAAAATATACCGAAACGCAGTTTTTAAGCCACTTTCCGGTATCTGTATTGATTTCACTTTTATATTTTTCTGTTCAGACCCACTACTGTCTCCACATGGCAACTCTGCCCAAACATATCGCAGCATCTTACCTTCTCTACCTCATACCCGCCATCTGCAAGATATCTTAAATCTCTTGCCAGCGTAGAGGAGTCGCAGCTGACATAAACCACCCGTTTCGGTGCCATTTTTAAAATGGTATCCAGGCAGACCTGGTCGCAGCCTTTTCTTGGGGGGTCTACTACGATGACATCGGCGTAGACTTTGTTCTTTTCATACTGTTCCGGAAGGACTTCCTCTGCCTTTCCGGTGAAGAATTCTGCATTGGTAATGTTATTTAAGGCAGCATTCCTTCTGGCATCTTCAATGGCCTGGGGAACAATCTCAACACCGTAGACCTTCTTTGCATTCTGGGCTAAAAACAGGGAAATGGTTCCTATTCCGCAGTACAGATCCCAGACTGTTTCATTTCCGGTCAGTCCCGCATATTCCAGGGCGGTTCCATACAATTTTTCCGTCTGCACCGGATTGACCTGATAAAAGGACAACGGAGAGATCTGATAGGTCACATTTCCAATATTATCAGTGATGTAACCAGGGCCATATAAATTTACGATCTCTTTTCCCATGATCACATTGGTCTTTTCCTGATTGATGCTGTAGGAAATGCTGGTCATGCCTTTCACCTGGCACAGTTCTTCTACCAGCTGTTCCTTTGCCGGAATATCTTTTCCGTTGATCACCAGACAGACCATGATCTCACCGGAATGGAAGCCTTTGCGGATCAGTGCATGACGCACTAAGCCCTTATGGGTCGTCTCATCATAAGGGCGGATCCCATGGACTCTCATAAATCCTTTGATAATGCCTAAAATATCCTTATTTTCTTCCACACCTAACAGACAGTCTTCACACTCAATAATGTCATGGGTACGGCCTGCATAAAATCCAGCCACAATATTTCCATTTTTATCCAACCCAAACGGAAACTGTGCTTTGTTGCGGTAACGCCACGGCTCTTTCATTCCCATGATGGGAAGCATATGGATCTCATTTTCCTTAAACTTTCCGATCCTTAACAGGTGATTTTTCACCTTGCGCTCTTTGAATTTCAGCTGCTCTTCATAGGACATAGCCTGAAGCTGGCAGCCGCCGCACTGGCGGGCAACCGGGCACTTGGGCTCTACTCTTGCCTCTGACGGCGTAAGGATCTCCATCAACCTTGCAAATCCGTAATTTTTCTTCATTTTCATGGCACGGGCACGGACTACATCTCCGATCACTGCATCTTTGATGAACCAGATATAACCATCCAGTTTGCCGATCCCTGCGCCATCTTCACTCATATCTTCAATGGATACTGTAAATTCCTGATTTTTTTCCATATTTCTATTTTACTCCGTTGTTCTGCGGATATTAGAGTCTAAGAAACGGTTAAATCCCAACCATCCCTTGATTTCGCCACCAGCATTTAATGCCTCGATCATGGTCTCCATCTTTGCATCTGTCGTATCTGCAAAATTCAGTGCCAGCGCCTCAAGTAAGGCCGGTTTCTTAGGAGAACCGTATTCCAGCTCCCCGTGATGTGCCAGGATACAGTGTTTTAACTCAACTGCAATACTTGCCGGAAAACCTTCGATCTCCTTCATACGGTCTGATATCATTTCTGTGCCAATGATGATATGGCCCAGTAACTGTCCGTCATCGGTATAATCATTTTCCGGGAAACGGGACAGTTCTTTTGTCTTACCGATGTCATGGAAAATAGCCGCTGTGATCAGCAGATCACGGTTTAACTCTTTATAATATCCTGCGTAATAATCACACAGCTTTGTAACACTTAAAGTATGCTCTAACAGTCCGCCTACAAAACCATGATGAACGGTCTTTGCTGCAGAATGGAACTGGAATGCTTTTGCAAAAGCAGCGTCATCTACAAAAAAGCTGGACAGCAGGCGGTTTAAGTACGGGTTCTTTACGCTCTTGATAAATGCCAGAAGCTCTTCATACATTTTTCCGATATCCCGCTTGGATACAGGCAGATAATCAGACTCTATATACTCTCCTTCTCCTGCCTTGCGGATGCGGCGTACATTTAACTGGTTGGAGTTCTGGAATAAGGTCACATCTGCTTCAATGCAAACATAATCCATGGTATCAAAGTCTCCAACACCAGGAGAATTTAAGTCCCAGATCTTGGCATCAATGGTTCCTGTCTTGTCCTGAAGGACCAGGTTGCCATATTCTTTTCCATTTTTTGTAAGCTGGATCTGCTTATTTTTACATAAATACACATCAGATACGTGCATACCTTCACGGAAGGTTTCGATATATCTCATTTTCTTACCTCATCTTTTCTAATTTTGATTTTTTCCATAAAAGAGAGCCCGGCACCTTTCCTACCTGGCTCCCACTGTTACTTCAAATTCAATCTCTTTGTACTCATCTTTTCCATTGTTTCTCTGGACTGTTACTGTAATGCGGTCTCCTACATGGAGTTTTTCCACCTGGGCCTGGAAATTCTTCATTCCCTCGATCTTAATATCATTGATCCCGGACAAAATATCACCAGGCTGAAGTCCGGCATTATAGGCAGGACTTTCGGCAGCTGCCGCGATCATATAAATACCAGATGTCATTCCATTTTTTTCCATTTCTGAAGTAACTTCCTGACCTTCAATGCCTAAATAAGGCACCTGGATCCCATTACTTAAAAGTTCCAGAGCTCCTTTATAATCAGAAATGGACATAAATGTTTTCATGCCTGTATCCACATCCTGCTCATAGCGGTCTGTGGCCCAGCCAACCAGTTCTCCCTCTGTATTAAACAGGAAAGTCCCTGCATCTGCCTTACTTTTGATATCCGCATACAGAACACGGGCATTTCCATCTGTCATCTTTACATTTTTAGCTATATAGGAAATGAAACCATAGCTGCTGGAGTGTACCATACCTGCCGGTGAACCCATGGATATAACCAGATCTCCCTGTCTGACCCCATAGGAATTTCCCAGTTTTACCGGTTTTATCTTCTCAAACTGTGCATCATCCAGTGAAGTAGCATCTACACGGATCATGGTCAGTCCCATCCGGGAGTCTGTCTGTTTTACAGCTCCAGGAAGAACGGCACTGTCTGAAAATGCAACTTCCAGAGAGTCTGCTGTCTCTATTGCTTCTGTTGGTGCCAGGATCAGAACTTCTTCTTTTCTGGCATCGATCACAACACCTGAAAACTGTCCTGTGGTTTCGATTGGGTTATCAAACCAGTCTTTTTCATGCTGGATGGAATGGATCGCAGCAATGGAACTATCTGCTTCTGATACCAGTGTCCTTAAATTTCCGTACATCTTGTTCAGATCTTCCAGAGAATATGGATATTTTTCCAGCTCTGAACGAACTTTCTCTTCTACCGGTTCTGTCTCTTCTGTTGAAGCTTCCTGAGTCTGCTGTACCGGAGCTGATGTTTCCGGTTCATCTTTCGGTATTGTAATGGAACGGCTTTCTTCTATTTTTTCCTGTCCCATTATCTTTCTGACTACCGTTTTCGTAACTGTAAAACAAACCGCCGATATGGTCCCAAACAGTACTGCACAAATAACAGTCAATATAATATATCTGACGATCTGCCTTCTTGATAACGGCTGACGCACGATCTTCTCCTGGATAAACTGCCAGGAACGCTCTTCTTTTACGTTGTCATCCTTATCTGTACGCTTATCCGCCATTGCGTTCCTCCTTGCGAAGAATCTTATTCCTATTATAAGGTTCTTCCTGCTATTATGCAAGATGTTCTATGGGATTCTTGAGCCAAAAGTGCCCGTCTTACTGGGTTTTCTCCCCGCACCACCTGAGAAATTTCCCGTAGTAAAACAGAATGTTTACTGGTATAATGTAAAGGCGCAAAGAAAAAACAAGCGCTTATTTTCCTATCACTCGGAGGAACCAACATTTATGAACCAAAAAGCCTTAAAAACTTTAGAATATACAAAGATCATCGCCCAGCTGGAGTCCCATGCGGCTTCCCCACTGGGTAAAGCCCTCTGCCGGGATCTTGTGCCATCTTCTGACCTGGAAGAAGTTCGTACCTGGCAGGCGCAGACCACCGACGCGGCTGACAGAGTCCGCTTAAAAGGCACTGTCTCCTTCTCCGGCCTGCGGGACATCGGCAGTTCTTTAAAGCGCCTGAAGATCGGCAGTGCTTTAAGCATCAGCGAACTGATTTCTATCAGCTCTGTTCTTACAGTTGCTGCCCGTGCAAAAGCCTACAGCCGTCAGGACGTCCCGGAAAACACCTTTACACCACGTTTTCCAGGTCAGCAGCCACCGAAACAGACAGCAGCCGAGGAATATGTGCCTGACTCCTTAGACCCGTTATTCCAGGCCTTAGAGCCGCTTACACCAGTGAATAATGAGATCAAGCGCTGCATCCTTTCCGAAGATGAGATCGCTGATGATGCAAGTCCCGGCCTGTCCCATGTGCGCCGTTCCTTAAAAGCCTGCGCAGACCGTATCCATACCCAGTTGAACTCTATCCTGAACTCCCACCGTACCTATTTACAGGACGCTGTGATCACCATGCGTGACGGCCGGTACTGTCTCCCTGTTAAATCAGAGTACAAAAGCCAAGTATCCGGCATGGTCCATGACCAGTCTGCCACAGGTTCTACCCTTTTTATTGAACCAATAGCCATTGTAAAATTAAACAATGAGATCCGCGAACTGGAGATCCAGGAGCAGAAAGAGATCGAGGCTGTTTTAGCTTCTTTAAGCAACCAGACAGCTCCTCATATTGAAGAACTGCAGATGGACATGGCACTGTTAGCACAGCTGGATTTCATTTTTGCGAAAGCTGCACTTTCCCACCAGTACCGCTGCACAGCCCCAATTTTCAATGATAAGGGCTACATCAATATCAAGGACGGACGCCACCCATTACTGGACCAGAAAAAAGCAGTACCTATCAATGTATGGCTTGGAAAAGACTTTGACCTGCTGATCGTAACAGGTCCTAATACCGGCGGTAAGACCGTTTCCTTAAAAACCGTAGGTCTTTTCACCTTAATGGGACAGGCGGGACTTCACATTCCGGCCTGGGAAGGTTCTGAATTAGCTGTATTCGACAATGTATTTGCTGATATCGGTGATGAGCAGAGCATTGAGCAGAGTTTAAGTACTTTCTCCGCCCACATGACCAATACGGTACGTATTTTAGAGGAAGCAGACTCCCGTTCCCTCTGCCTTTTCGATGAGCTGGGAGCCGGTACCGACCCAACAGAAGGTGCTGCCCTTGCCATTGCCATGCTGTCATTTTTACACAATATGAAATGCCGTACCATGGCAACCACCCATTACAGCGAATTAAAGGTATTTGCACTTACTACCCCGGGCGTGGAAAATGCATGCTGCGAGTTTAACGTAGAAACACTGCAGCCGACCTACCGCCTGCTGATCGGTGTTCCGGGAAAGAGTAATGCGTTTGCTATTTCCAAAAAACTTGGACTGCCGGACTACATTATTGAAGATGCAAAGAACCATCTGGAAGCAAAAGATGAGTCCTTTGAGGACCTGCTTACCAGCCTGGAAAACAGCCGTGTGACCATTGAAAAAGAACAGGAAGAGATCCGTTCCTATAAAGAGGAGATCGCCCAGTTAAAATCCCGCCTCACCCGCAAGGAAGAGCATCTGGATGAGCGCAAGGACAAGGTGATCCGCAATGCAACAGAAGAGGCACAGCGCATCCTTCGTGAAGCAAAAGAGACTGCCGACCAGACCATCCGCCAGATCAACAAACTGGCTGCTGACTCCGGCATTAACAAAGAATTAGAGGCCCAGAGGACCAAACTGCGTGAGCAGTTAAAGAAAACAGACGACAAACTGGCAGTAAAGGCCAAAGGTCCAAGCCAGCCTGTTTCTGCCAAGAAGTTAAAGATCGGTGACGGCGTAAAAGTCCTTTCCATGAACTTAAAAGGTACTGTCAGTTCCCTTCCAGACAGCACCGGAAACCTGTTTGTACAGATGGGTATCCTGCGTTCCAAGGTCAATATCCGTGATATTGAACTGATCCGTGAAGACGATATCAGCGCTACCTTAGGAGATGGTTCTTCCCGTTCCTACGGTGCTGTTTCCGGTGTAGGAATCAGCAAATCCAAAAAGACCTTTTCACAGGCAAAAGGCTCTAATTCCGGCTCCGGACAGATCAAGATGTCCAAGTCCTTCTCTGTTTCACCGGAAGTCAATCTGATCGGTATGACAACAGACGAAGCAGTTCCTACTATGGAGAAATACTTAGATGACGCTTATCTGGCCCACCTGCCAAGTGTACGCGTGGTACACGGAAGAGGTACCGGCGCCTTAAAGACTGCCTGCCACAAGCGTTTAAAACAGTTAAAATATGTAAAAGACTTCCGTCTGGGCGAATTTGGCGAAGGCGGAACCGGTGTTACTATTGTTACATTCAAATAGGAACATAATCTAACTTTTAGGGAGGTAAATTGTAATGGCAGAAAAACAGCGGATACTCATTGTAGATGATGATGCCAACATCGCAGAGCTGATCTCGCTTTATCTGATGAAAGAATGTTATGAAACCATGATCGTAGGCGACGGGGAAGAAGCCTTAAAGCGTTTCCCGGAATTTAAACCAAATCTGGTACTTTTAGACCTGATGCTTCCAGGTATGGACGGCTATCAGGTATGCAGAGAGCTGCGCTCCAGTTCCCAGGTGCCGATCATCATGCTTTCCGCAAAAGGTGAGATCTTTGACAAAGTCCTTGGTCTGGAACTGGGTGCTGATGACTACATGATCAAACCATTTGACTCCAAGGAACTGGTAGCCAGGGTAAAAGCGGTCCTGCGCCGTTATCAGGCTTCACCTGCAGCTGCCATCACAGAGCCGAAACAGCAGGGCGATTATGTGGAATACCCGGACCTGATCGTAAACCTGACCAACTATTCCGTCATTTACAAAGGTCATTCCATTGAAATGCCTCCAAAAGAGCTGGAGCTGTTATATTTCTTAGCTTCCTCTCCCAACCAGGTCTTCACCAGAGAGCAGCTGTTAGATCATATCTGGGGATATGAATACATTGGTGATACCCGTACAGTAGACGTTCACATCAAACGACTGCGTGAAAAGATCAAAGATCACGCCAGCTGGGCCATTACTACAGTCTGGGGCATTGGCTACAAGTTTGAAGTAAAGAGGTGATGTAATGGCCCGCTCTCTTTATTCCAAATTTGTCCTGGGCTACCTGATCTTCGGCCTTTTAAGCGTGCTTACCATTGCCACCTTTTCTTCCGGTATAACCCGGGATTATCTGATCAAGGACCGGGCAAATGCCCTTTACGATGAGGCAAATGATATTGCGGCTTCCTGCAGTCTTATGTATCAGGGCCAGCATCAGGATATGGATCTTTTTTCCACACAATTAAAAAATGTGTCCACCTATCTGCACACAGAAACATGGGTGGTCAACAAAAGCGGCGTTGTGATCATGGACAGTAAAAATGGCAGCCGCGTCCATACCACCATCCCGGATTTTGACCCCACGGCAACGGGAAACCGTTCTTATACCATCGGCACCTATTACAAGTTATTTGACCAGAATGTACTCAGTGTTTCCGCTCCTGTGACCGGCAATTACACTACGTATGGTTACGTGCTCATCCACCTTCCCATCAGTGAGATTGCAAATTCCCAGAGCCATATTTTGGACATTCTCTACATGACCTGTGCCATTATCTTTGGCCTGTCGCTGATCATCCTTGTAGTATTTACCATCACGGTATATCTGCCTCTGCGAAAGATCGCAGCCGGTGCCAATGAATACGCTGCTGGCAACTTAAACTACCGGATCAAGGTAAAGACCCACGATGAAATGGGCTACCTTTCCAATACCCTAAATTATATGTCCGATGAGCTGAATAAAATGGAAGAATACCAGCGCAATTTCATTGCCAATGTCTCCCATGATTTCCGTTCACCGCTGACCTCCATCAAAGGATATCTGGAAGCTATTTTGGACGGCACCATTCCGCCGGAAATGTATGAAAAATACTTATCCAGAGTGATTTCTGAAACAGAGCGCCTTCATAAACTGACAGAAAGCATGCTGACTTTAAACTCCTTAGATGCAAAAGGGTTTTTATCCAGAACTAATTTTGATATCAACCGGGTAATAAAAGACACTGCCGCATCCTTTGAAGGAACCTGTGACTCCAGACATATCCGCTTTGACCTTACATTTTCCGATAACATCCAGATGGTCTACGCAGACATGGGCAAGATCCAGCAGGTCCTTTATAACCTGATCGACAATGCCATCAAGTTCAGCCATGATGACTCTGTGATCTACATCCAGGCATCCAGCAAATACGAGAAGATCTTTGTCTCCGTAAAAGATACAGGCATCGGTATTCCCAGAGACAGCATTAAAAAGATCTGGGACCGCTTTTACAAGACGGATCTTTCCAGAGGCAAAGATAAACGTGGTACCGGTCTTGGTCTTTCCATTGTAAAAGAGATCATCCAGGCACATGGTGAAAATATCGATGTGATCAGTACAGAAGGGGTAGGAACTGAGTTTATCTTCTCCCTTCCAAGTTCTACCTCTTTATAAAAATTTTTACACGACCGGCATATTTTAACTTTTCCTTACGATTTGCTCCAGAGCCCCTTTTTAAGGGGTTCTTTGCTTTAAAAAGGGGTGGAACTGTGTTATACTTTAATGAGCCAAGTAGAAAAACAAGCGGCTGCGTTAGCAGACATTTGTTTTTCCCAAAAACTGCTCTCAGGCAATTTTTTTAAAGAAAGGACGATGAATAATATGATCCGTTTAAAAAAAGTAACTGCCCTTCTTCTTTCCGCCCTTCTTGTTTCTTCCTGCATGGCACCCTGCACCTTTGCTGCAAGCAAAACAAAAGTGGGAAAGATCAATCTGACCATTGACACGGACATCCGTTCCGGAAGCAGCGGCGGCGAAGTAGAAGTAACTCCTACCGGTGACAACACAGAATATTTCTACATCGACTCCGTGGAAGTTACCAATGACGAAGGAGATGACTGGAGCAAGTCCAATCCACCGGAAGCTGAGATCCGCATTGGTCTGGAAGATGAAGATGAATATACCTTCTCCGGTTCCAGTTCCAGCAACTTTAAGCTTACCCTTGCAAGCTCTATTAAATCCCGTTATGACAAGGTAGAATATGTAAGCGCAAGAAAAACAGACGGCGGCGCTACCATCATCCTGAACATCCGCCTTGTATTTGATAAAGATGCTGATATGAGCAATGCGGCTGCACCAGGCAGTGTAGAATGGAGCGCTTCCTCTGAAGGTACTGCAACCTGGGGCGATGTTTCTTCTGCCAAATATTTCCAGGTACAGCTGTATAAAGACGGTAACCTGGTAACACCTCCAGATGGTTCCGCTTCCACTGTTTCCGTATATGGAACCAGCTATGATTTCTCCAGCTGGGTAAGCGCAGGTTCCAAATACACCTTTAAAGTACGTTCCGTAAAAGCCAGCAACAACGCAAAGAGCAAATGGGTATCTTCCAGCTCCTGGACCCCAGGCTCCAACACTTCCGATAACAATAATACCAACACCTTCCCAGAAGGCTGGCAGAAAGCTGCTGACGGCATCCGCTGGTGGTGGCAAAATCCAGATGGTTCCTACCCTGCATCCCAGTGGAAGGAAACAGATGGAAAATGGTACTATTTCGATGCGGAAGGCTACATGGCTACCGGATGGATCAATGTTGGCGGCGTAGATTACTGCCTGGCTCCTGACGGCGCCCTGTATGTAAGCTGCACTACACCAGATGGCTACAATGTAGACGCAAATGGTGCATGGATCCACTAATTCATTGCTGCGTGCTTTGCACTCCCGCAATTCAATTACATATGACCACAAAAAACCCGCTGAGTCGATCACATCAGCGGGTTTTTCTTTATTTCAAATTTTCTTTATTTCAGTTTTTATTTATTCCAGATTTTAATTTTCTTCTACAGCACCAGTCTTGCAGCTCCATAAATACCTGCGTCATTTCCCAGTGTTGCCAGTCCTAATTTTGCCTTGTTTTCAGAGATTGGGGTAAAATGATCATAATCCTTCTGGATCATATCGATCAGGAACTGTCCTGCCTTTGAAACGCCGCCTCCGATAACGAAAATCTCAGGATCAACGGTCAGAGCTACCTGTGCCAGTGCAAGTCCCAGATAATGGCTGACTGTCTTCATAACTTCCAGAGCCATCTCATCTCCTGCTTTTGCAGCGTCCAACACATCCTTAGCACTTACATTATCCCCAAATTCACGAAGGGCAGAAGGCTTGTCAGATTTTGCCATGGTCCTTCTGGCTTCTCTTGCAATTCCAGTTGCGGAACTTACCTGCTCTAAGCAGCCTACACCGCCGCAGTTACAGTGTTCCCACTCATCATCCCGTACATGGATGTGACCGATCTCACCGCCAAGGCCATGTTTTCCTGCAATGATCTTCTGATCCAGGATCACGCCGCCGCCAACACCGGTTCCCAGTGTGACCATGACCAGGTCAGAGTAGCCTTTTCCGCCTCCCTGCCACATTTCGCCAAGGGCAGCTACATTGGCATCATTTCCGCTCTTTACAGGAATTCCATCTAAAAGGCGGCTTAACTCTTCCTGTGGGTTTAAGTCGCGCCATCCCAGATTGACACATACTTCCACGTATCCATCTGGCATAACAGGTCCCGGAACGCCCATTCCGGCTCCTGCAACATCTTTCTTCAGATCCAGTCCCTTTTCATCCAGTTTTTTCCGGATGGATGCAGCTACATCCGGAAGAATGTTCACACCGCCGTCTTCTTTGCGGGTCTTTACCTCCCATTTGTCCAGTAATTCTCCTGTTGTCTCAAAAAGACCAATCTTTACACTGGTTCCTCCTATATCAACACCGATGCATTTCATCCCCATGGTATATATCCTCTCTTTCTTTTATTTTACCGTAAACTTACGCCCCACGCATTTGCGCTCTACTGCCTGCTGTCGCAGGCGGTTCGTTCGTTAATGGTCTACTTTTACTTTAACCGGATCTCTTCCATTTTCTGTGTTCCCAACACAAGAAGAGTTCCAGGGAAACGTCCGGACAATACTTTTGTCACTGTAAAATCAAAACTTCCGCTGAATTTTTCCGTTCCCGCCATGTTGTAAACACAGCAGGAATTATCATTATACAGTGTGACCAGATCTCCATCTATATCAAATCCTGTATACTGGTAACTGAACGTAGTCTCAAAAACCTGGCTGCCATCAGGGCGGTAGACCCGAAGACAATATGGATCCGCACCTTCCCCGTTGTCCGTTATCACACCTGCATACTTGTCAGTATAGCTGATGCTGCGCACATTTTCATCTAACAGGATCTGATTGACAGATTCCGGAGAAGTTTCCACTCTGGTGGAGAAAAACTGCAGCCCCTTGTCTGTAAAGATCACTGCATGGCTTTCATCCATAAAACGGACTCTGCCGGCCATAGCATCGCTCAGATCTTCCGGAAGGAAAACTCCAACCACTCGCTTAGGATCATTTTTTCCAAGACCAAAGTTATAAAATACAATCTTGTTTTTGATCATTCCCTGATCCAGATACATAAAAGAAGTGATCCACTGGGTGCCTCCCGGTGAAAGGCTTACATCCACCGGATATCCATCTCCTGAAAGAAGGGATTTTACATAAATATCCAGAGCGCTTCCGTCTTTTTTATAAAGATAAATATAACTTGCTTTGGAGTCTTCCTGTACAGAGGCTACCACTCCTTTTGCAGATACAGATAAGGACAAAATAGGCAGCGCCGTGGTTGCCTGACCCTGGCAGCCGCTTCTGTCGCAAATATAAATGGAATTTCCCTGTTTGTCCCCAATGGCAGCAAATTCGCCGTTGACAGAAACAAAGGGGGATTTCATTTCATAACTCTGGATCCAGATGGTCTTTCCCCTGCCATCAATATAAGAAGCTCCGTCTTTGGTGTATTTGATCACCCCATCACCAAAGTCTACATACTCGCAGAAACTTCCCTCTCCTTTTACTGCTGCTTCCTGATTTTCCTCTGCCAGGCTCTTCTCCCACACGACCTGATAATCGTAAAAGGAATGATAACGGTCATAATAATAAATACCAAAAGCAGCACCTCCTAAGAGCACTGCCACAACTGCCAGAACAGCCAGTCGCTTCCTGACTGTCTTTTTATGAGCATTGCGGATCGCCTGTTCACTTTCCTCTTCCGTCTGATACCTGGGAGGAACGATCTGACGCCTCAATTGTCTTTTTTTATTTTCACGGTTCATTAAACTGGAATTATCCATCCTTGTCTCCTGTGAAATGTTCTTTTCTTCATACTCGCTTAAGTATACAACATTTCACAGGAAAAATCGACAGCCAATCCTTGCAAAACAAAAAATCTCCGTCCTGATATATCTTAAGGAAGAAGCAGCTTCTGACCTGCATAAATACTGTTTTCATCTGTCAGGGAATTGATCTGGCAGATCTCCTGAAGTTTTCTGATATTGTGGTATTCCTTAAAACAGATCCCGTACAGCGTTTCCCCTTCTCCTACTACATATACTTTGTAAGAAGCCTCTGCATTGGCTGCCTGGGCCTGGGTGGTCTGGGCGGCAGTCGTCTGTGCCGGTTCTGATGTTGTCTGGACTGGTGGCACTGTCTGATCCGGCGTTTCCTTGGTTAAAGAAGCTTCCACTGTCCCTGCAGTAGATCCCCCTGGTGCCATTGTCTCCGGAATTACCTCCACTGGCGTTTCCCCGGTTGTCCTGTTTCCCGCAACAGAAGAAAGATTTCCCCTGGCTTCACGGATCACTGCTTCCGGATCTACAGAAGCCACCACCTGTTCCATTTCACGAAGCCGTTTATAATTATTAAACATGGCTACACCGCCTGCCAGCACCATGACTGCCAGCACACTGCAAAGCCCGGAAAGTACACTGACCGCACTTCTCTGGCGCACAGCCGCTGTTTTATGCTCGTCCATTTTCTTTCTGAAATCCCGGATCGCCCGGTCATCGGTCTTGCTTTCTTCCCGCAGGATATCTTTCCTTGCGATCATATAATCCTGCATCATCTGGTTGCGCTCATAGTAAATACTGTATCCACGCAGCTGGTAAAAACCATCGGAAGAGGTAATATAAATAGCTTCTTCCCCGTCCAGTCCACTGTTTAAATACATCAGCTGGTTTTTCCCTGTAAAATACTGGCTGTGCTGCCTCCAGTAATTTAAAGGGCTTAAGGTAACCCCTTCTCCGGCGCACAAAAACCAGCCCTGGACTGTTCTTCGTGGGAACATGGTCTCTACCTGCTGGTATGCCTTTTTCCACGCTTCCTCTGTAAAGACCACCTTTTCCCCTTCCTGGGAAAGGATCTCCATTTCCATTGCTCCATCTACAAACACATAGGGCATGTCCTCATGGATCTCCCGGTTGCCAAGGAGCAGTCCTACCCTCAGGTTCTGGCCTGCCGTAGGCTTTAACCGTTTTAAATATGTATTTACATAATCTTCCACATAAAGCCGCAGCACTGTATCGCGTTCCCCGATCTGCCGGATGTTCTTTGGCAGTTTGGGATAAAGTTCATATAATTCGCCCATATTTTAACACCCCTTTTGCTGTTCTTATCTGTTTACGTTCTCACCTAAGAGTAGCAAAAGGAATGCAAAAATTTTGTCATATTATGGCTGTATTTTCCCAAAATCGTTCGACAAGGGTAATGCTTTCGCAAATGCAGTCTGCCATTTTCATTACCATGGAAAGACGCACACTTTGTAACATCACCGGATCATGGCTTCCGGGACCTCCCACGATCCCTGTTATGGAAATGTCTCCTACTTCCATCAGTTCTTTGGAAACTCCCAGCCCCGGTTGAAGAGCGCCTTTCCCCAATGTTGCAAATCCAACGTGATCCGGACTTCCCACAGAAGCATCTATGGCCACGATCACATGATCCGGAAAATGAGTACGGATATAAGCTGCATAAACTTCCAGGTTCATAGCATGGACCGGTTTGTCTAACGTCCCGATCACAGCTGCTTTTTTTAATCTGCATTTTCGCAGCTTATGACCTACCAAAGGCCCCAGACTGTCTCCTGTGGAACGGTCCGTTCCAATACAGAGAAATATCACTCCGGCCTTCTGTTTTTCCGCCATTGCCTCTGCGATCAGCTGGTTTAAATTTACGGCAAACCGCTCCGCTTCAAACTCTCCCATTGTATCATAATAAGAAATCTCGTCCCTTCGCTGTACCCGAAAAGACTTCCACAATCTCATTGCCAAGTTCTCCACCCCGGTATCTGTTTACTATAAATGATAAATACTTTACCTGTTATCCTGTAACTGGTTTCGTTTTTATAGTATAGGCGGTGAAAGTTGGTTTTATTCTTTTCAGATATAAAATTCAGATACAAAAAAGAGCCTTCCATTGCGGAAAGCCCTTTTCTCATCCTGAATTTGATCCATTTGATCAATCAAATAATTTCTCTTTATAAACTCCGGCATCGATCAGACCCTTGATTGCGTCTACAACTGCCTGCTTGTCCTCTTTGTAAGTAACACCAAACCACTTATCTGGTGTATCCAGAACGCGGACTTTTGCCTTGCCTTCATGTACTAATTTGTCGATGATCTTTGGAAGCAGGTATTCTGCCTTGATATCACCTGGCTTTAAGCTGTCTAAGAATTCCGGGAAGCCCTTTTCCAGCTCATTTAAGAAGCTTACTGGAAGTCCCCACATATTCATGGAAACAAGCTGCTCTGGCTGAACCTTTACAGGATTTCCTGCTTCGTCAGCTGCGTGAAGTCCATCTTCTATCATACGGATATCATAAGTCTCAGTTACTTTCTTTAAGATACCGTTTTCCTCTTCGCAAACGCCTCTGGTAACAGCGCCGTTGTCGCTGAGGGTATTCTTTAAAATGAAACCGCCCATGCAGATGTCATATACATCGCCATCTTCTGTCATTTCATTTACCATATATTCATGGATCTTGCGGAAGCCTTCTTTTCCGTAGTAATCATCTGCATTGATTACCAGGAATGGGCAGTCGATCAGTCCCTTTACCATAAGAACTGCCTGGCCGGTTCCCCATGGTTTAGTACGTCCTTCTGTTACTTCATATCCTTCTGGAAGAGCATTTAATTCCTGGTATGCATAGATAACAGGGATCTGCTTTTCGATCCTGTTTCCGATGATCTCCTTAAAGTCTTTCTCCAGATCCTTACGGATAATAAATACTACTTTATTAAATCCGGCTTCGATAGCGTCATGAATGGAATAATCCATGATGATCTCACCACTTGGTCCTACAGGCGCCAGCTGCTTAATGCCGCCGCCGAAACGGCTGCCAATACCAGCTGCCATGATCACTAATGCGGTCTCTTTCATAATTCTTCTCCTTGATTTCTAAATATAGTTCAGTCATTCGCCAAACTATAAGTGTTTGTATCGGTTACACTATAACACACTTTCCAGTAAAAGGCAAAATGTTCTCTCGGAATCTTTCTGTGCCTGATTTTGTGAGAAGATTTCTTGTCAGTTGTGCCCAAATTTCTGAGACGTATGCGGTGCGTACGTTGATGAAATTCGGGTGCGACTGGCGGAAAATCAGCCACAAAAGCAGGTGCAGGAAAGACTCCGAGAAAACATAAGAGGATAAAGGGGAATTTTAATGGATTTCTATCCAAACAATACGTTTTCTGCCAGTTTTGTTAAAACCTTCTGCACTCTGCACACATCTTCATAAGGAACAAACTCATTTGGTTTGTGCGCCAGCTCCAGACTTCCCGGTCCATAAGACATACAGTTATGGTTCATTAATGTTCCTGCGATCACTGCTGTGTCGGTATAGCCATTAAAGGAACCTACCACTGCTTCCTCTCCTGTTGTCTGCTTTACTGCTGCCTTTAAATTTGCTAAAAGCTTAGAATGATCATCTTTTTCCACATAAGGCCTGTCACCGGTAATGATATAACTTCCCTTTACTCCCGGTATCTCTTCCTCTGCTTTCCTGATTGCACGGTCTACAATGGCTTTGGCTGCCGCTGTATCTGTAGGCGGCACCAGACGCATATCGATCCATACTTTCGCGCTGTCCGGCACTACATAAGGACGGTAGCCGCCTGTGATCTGACCGAAAGTAACAGTAGAAATTCCCAGGTCATGATGCTTCGGGCATGCCTTGATCTCTTTTCTGATACTGCTGATGGCTTCTGCCATGGCTGCAATGGCATCGGCTCCCTTCCATGGATTGCTTGCATGGGCGGTAATTCCTGTTATGGTCAGTTCAAACCAGGTTCTTCCCTTGTGAGCCACCTGGATCTGTCCGTCTGTAGGCTCCGTATCCAGGATCCAGTCATCTTTTGTGACCCAGCCGGCCTTAATAGCAGCTTCTACGCCACGCATAAAGTCCTCTTCATCTACAGAGCAGATCATGGAAAATGGCTTCTCCGGAAGTTCGCCCCTTTCTCCCACTTTCTTTACCATGTTTTTAAAGGCAGTTAAAGCGCAGGCAAGACCGGATTTCATATCGCAGGCTCCGCGGCCATACATTTTTCCGTCACGTACCATAGCACCTAATGGGGAAATATCTTCATCCCAGCCATCACCCAGCATAACCGTATCCATATGGCAGATATAAATAAGTCCCGGTCCCTCTGTTTTTCCAGGGATCTTTGCCATTACATTATAACGTCCAGGCAGAACTTCCAGACGACTTACATGGATCTGGTCTGCCAGCTTACCTCCAAAGTCTGTGATCTGCTTTTTAAACCAGTCTGTGATCCACAGACCGATCTCCTCTTCATAGGCTCCCGGGTCTGAGCTGTCGATCTGCACCAGCTGTTTTGCCAGTTCCCAGGCTTCCTGTTCTTCTCTTTCCATAGTATTTATCTTCTCCTTCCTGAATGACTCATACCTGCGCGCTCCCGCGTATCACAGTCATTTTATTGTGGCAATGTTAGTAAAAAAGGTGATTGCACTTGTAGCTTTACCCTACTATTATAAGAGAGGGTTAAGAATATGAAAAGCCCACTTAATAAAATTAAGAAATATGATCAAGGAGCATTTAAGTCATTATGATGATGAAAGAAATAAAAAGTCCATTTTGGCGTACCATTTATGAATATGGATTAATTACCGTCAGCATCTGGATCATGGTAGTAGGAATTTATTTCTTCAAATTCCCAAACCACTTCGCATTTGGCGGAATTACCGGTTTTTCCACTGTAGTCAGCCAGCTTACACACTGGTCCGCCAGTGATTTTACATCTGTTACCAATACAGCCCTTCTGCTGTTAGGATTTTTATTCCTGGGCAAAGGCTTTGGATTAAAGACTGTATACGCAACCATGGTCATGTCAGTAAGCTTATCACTTCTTGAGCGTTTCTGCCCATTAAGTGCACCGCTCACCAGCCAGCCGCTCTTAGAGCTGATGTTTGCCATTTTCCTTCCGGCTGTAGGAACCGCGATCCTCTTTAATATTGGAGCATCCAGCGGCGGCACCGACATCATTGCCATGATCTTAAAGAAATATTCCAGCATGAACATCGGTACCGTGCTGATGTTAGTAGACATTGCATCCGTTGTTGCTTCCTACTTTATCTTCGGAGTAGAGACCGGCCTGTTCTCCACCATCGGTCTTGCAGCAAAATCACTGGTGATCGATGATGTAATTGAAAATATCAATCTTTGCAAATGTTTCAACATCATCTGTGATGATCCAAAACCAATCTGCGATTTCATTATCAATGGTTTAAACCGCAGTGCTACTGTATACCACGCAGAAGGCGCTTTCACCCATCACGATAAGACCGTTATCATGACCACCATGAAACGCAGCCAGGCATTAAAACTTCGCAATTACATAAAACGTGTAGAGCCAACTGCATTTATGCTGATCTCCAATTCCAGCGAGATCATCGGAAAAGGCTTCCTTGCAAATTAAGCCTCTTCTGTATTCAGTTCCTTTGCCACTTTTTCAAGGTCTGCCCTTATGGATAATCCCTGAGGACAGGCTTTTTCGCATGCCCCGCACTTTTTGCAAAGGTCAGCAGATGCATCCTGGACCTTCTGTTCTGCGTATGCTTTCTTCGCTTTTTCTTCCTCATCAAACATGGCACAGTTATTCCAGATGGAAAACATTTCCGGAATGTTTACCCCAAATGGACATGGCATACAGTAACGGCAGGAAGTACAGCCATTTTTCACCCGGCTGCGGATCAGGTCTGCTGCCTTCTCAACTGCTTCCTCTTCCGCTTCTGTCAGCGGCTGAAATTTTCCAAATGTTTCCAGATTATCTTCTAACTGTTCCATAGAGGACATTCCGCTTAAGATCACTTTTACATTTTCATGGCTTCCTACCCAGCGCAGAGCCCAGGAAGCAGCAGAACGGTCCGGATCTGCCTCATTTAAGGCTTCTTTTGCCTCTTCCGGCAGGTTTGCCAGACGGCCGCCCTTTACAGGTTCCATGATCACCATAGGAACGCCCATTTTTGCTGCAAGCTCATAGCCTTTATCCCCGGCCTGTACCTGGGTGTCAATATAATTATACTGGATCTGGCAGAAATCCCACTGACGGTAAGTAAGGATCTCTCTGAATACCGGGTATGTATCGTGGAAAGAAAAGCCCAGATGACGGATCTTTCCGCTTGCCTTCTTCGCTTCTGCCCATTCAATGATCCCTTCTTTTACCAGTTTTTCCCATCTGCCGGCATCTAAGGCATGAAGCAGGTAATAGTCAATGTATTTGGTCTGGAGCCTGGATAACTGCTCCTTAAACAGTCTTTCCGCATCTTCCACAGAATTCACCAGCCATACCGGCAGTTTTGTTGCCAGATAAAAGCTGTTTCGCGGATATTTTTTCAGGGCTCTGCCTAAAAATGGCTCGCTTTCTCCCTTATGATAAAGATAGGCCGTATCAATATAATTGATGCCTGCATTTAATGCTCTTCCGATCATTGCCTCTGCCTGCGCCTCATCAATGGTCCCGTCCTCATTTAAAGGGAAACGCATACATCCCAGTCCCAAAAGGGATACATTCTCCTCTCCTCCAATAAAGCGCATGGTTCTGTACTTCATTCTTTTTCCTCCTCCTGTTATTTTGAGCTGTTCTTAACTGTTTTTCTTCTTACATTTTACAGCTGCCTGCTTTCTTTATTATAGCAAATTATCTGCCGTATTACTATTAGATTACTGTCAGATAAAATCCCCGCCATTGTAGCCATTTTGGATTTATGTTATACTATAAGAAGCGCGTCAGCATGTGTTTGTGGATCAATTTATCACACACTAACCGAAAAAGAGAGGGAAACACTATGGATCTGAAACTACAGGTCAAACAGTCACAGGTCTTGTCACAACGTATGATCCAGTCTGCTGAGATCCTTCAGATGACATCACAGGAATTAAATACCTACATAAATGATCTTGCACTGGAAAATCCGGTGATCGACATTGTAGAACCGGCTGCCGGGGACAGCCAGAAAGAGTCTATTGAACAGCAGCAGTGGCTGAATTCTTTTAATGAGGAAAACTATTATTTATATCAGCGTCAGAATAATGATGACGACTACGATTTTAAAGACACCTGGAACATTAATACAGACGAAGGGGAAACATTAGCTGACTATCTATGGTCCCAGCTGATCAGTGAAGATTTTTCCGAACAGGAAACCGAGATCATCCACTTCTGTCTGGACAGTCTGGATAACCGGGGATACCTGACGGAAACACAGGAAGACATTGCCGCTTATTTTAAAACGGATACAGAAACCATCGACCGTATTTTAGAAGAGTTAAAATCCTTAGATCCTGCAGGGGTCTGTGCCTTTAACCTGGAAGAATGTCTAAAGCTTCAGTTAGAACGTAAAAAAATGCTCACACCTGTTATGGAGTCCCTGATCGACAATCACCTGGATATGGTAGCGAAAAACCAGATCCCGGCCATTGCCAGAGCCCTCCATCTTTCTTCCGGGGAAGCAGCCGGTTACTGCCAGATCATCAAATCCTTAAATCCAAAACCGGGAGTATCTTTCAGCAGCCGTGACCAGCTGCGCTATATCATACCGGATGTGACCATTGTAAAGTTCAAGGACCATTTTGACATTTTATTAAATGAGTCCATGTACCCGGGCATTGAAGTCAACAGCTACTACCGCCAGATGAACCAGGCACCTGACTCCCAGGAATTAAAAGAATACCTTGGAAATAAGATCCGCCAGGCCGAATGGGTCAAACAGTGCATCACCCAGCGCAGTAAGACCATGATGGACGTATCCAGAGTGATCTTAGAGCGCCAGGAAGCATTTTTCTCCCATGGTCCTAATTATTTAAAACCACTGCGTATGACAGATATCGCGGAAATCTTAGGGATCCATGAGTCCACTGTCAGCCGTGCAGTAAGCAAGAAATATCTCCAGTGCTCCTGGGGCGTATATCCCATGAATTTCTTCTTTTCCAGAAATGTGGGAACTTCAACTTCATCGACAGAGAAGTCCGACGATCCTTCCAAAGCAGTGACAGCCCGTAAGATCAAACAGCTGCTCCATGAGATCATTGCTGAGGAAAATAAAAAGAAGCCTTACAGCGACCGCCTTCTTGGAGAAAAGCTGACGGAAAAGGGGATCTCCATCTCCCGCCGCACCGTTGCAAAATACCGGGAAGAAGAAGGAATTCCCGATGCCAGCGGCCGGAAAGAATATACCTGATATAGCCCTCTGAAAAAGTTTTTAAAAAAGTTTTTAAAAATGCTTGACATTTTTTCTAAAAAAAGGTATGATATCACCGTTGTCGGTAATACAAATCATTGCTGACCGGGATGCCCAGATAGCTCAGTTGGTAGAGCAGAGGACTGAAAATCCTCGTGTCGTTGGTTCGATTCCGACTTTGGGCACTGTGCAGGTGTAGTTCAATGGTAGAACACTAGCCTTCCAAGCTAGATACGTGGGTTCGATTCCCATCACCTGCTTTGAAAATTAAATATTTTCAATTATGCGCGAGTGGCTCAGGGGTGGAGCACCACCTTGCCAAGGTGGGGGCCGCGGGTTCGAATCCCGTCTCGCGCTTTTTTTATTTTCTGAAGATCCTGGTTTTGCAGGATCTTTTATTTTTGTGTATAAAAATGAAAAAGCAGGCTCCGAAGAACCTGCCATTCATGGTACAATAAGATCGGCACCTTTTTCCTAAGCCAGCACTTTTCCTTCCGGGAACAGGCTTCTGAATACAGTTCTTACTAACGGTCCCGCAACGATCAGCTGGAAAGGCAGCGCCATAATAAAGTTTTTAGGAATGTTGGTAAGCCAGATGATAAGCAGCAGGTTCCACTGTCCGGAACGGACACAGGCTTCCAGTCCGCCATAGAAAGACATGATGATCACCATTGGAACTACCATACAGGTAGAGATAACGATCACTTTCTTTAACACACTGCTGTCTCTGTTTACAAAGAAACGGAAAGCAACTCCCTTAGCAGGTCCGGATACTACAAACCAGTCCATACAGAAAGCAAACACAACGGCAATTGGAAATCCCAGCCATCCTTCACGAAGCACCTCTGTGCTGAAGCCACCCATATGAAGGGTAACATTATACATGCTCATCCAGAGCACCATGGTAAAACACATCATTACACTGTAGATCAGACTTTCTCTTTTGTTCTGCGGCATTTTTCATTTCTCCTTTTTCATTTTCATGTACTTTTTTATGTTTGCATACGACAACCTGCCTGATCAGGCAGATGCGCATCGTCAGCGCAAAAAAAGAGACCATACGGGGACCTGGAAACATGTTTTCATGTTTCACGGTGACTCGTTTGATCTCTACTGCTATATCTCATATATTCGTATGCAATCTCACTGCGTCATACGCTTGCGCATTCTGTTTTGACAAAACACTATTATAGCGGCTCTTTTCCGGTTTCGTAAGTACTTTTTTTGTATTTTTTACATTTCGTCACTTTCTATAATACACTATATCTGTATACAGTATATTTTGTACGTCACTTACAACACCATTTTTTAGCCGGTCAGCCCCTTCTTACTGGTTCTGGTTCAGATATTCCATGATCCCCATATGTAAGGTCCAGGCCAGCCGGTCCTGGTACTCCTCTGTTTCCAGCTTTTTCGCCTCTTCCCGGTTGGATAAAAAGCCGCACTCTGCAATGACAATGGGTTCTTTCACATGAAGGAGGAGATAATAATTATCGTTGGCTTTTGCCTGCCTTTTATTACTATCTCCTAAAACATAGTCAAACCGTTTCTGCAAACTTTCTGCCAGTTTCTTTCCCCGGACAGAAGTCTTATAATAAAATACCTGTCCGCCCCGGATGGCCTCTTCATGGTAGCTGTTTTGATGGATACTGATCACCAGATCCGGCTTTGCCTCTTCGATCAGCTGGCAGCGCTTTTTCATATCCGCCATTTTTTTATGAGTATCTTTGCTGGAATACAGCCCGGTATCCACATCTCTGGTAAGTACCACCTTTACATCCGAAGCCTCCAAATACGTTTTCAGCTTTTTAGCCACTGCCAGATTAATATCTTTTTCCAGCTGACCATCGATCCCTACTTTTCCGGGATCTGTGCCCCCGTGTCCCGGATCAATTACAACAACCGCCTGTTTTTGCTCTCCGGGTCCATTTTCTGACTGTATATACTGCATCCCGGCTGCCGCCAGTCCTCCTGCCTGCCAGGATAAAAAAGCAACGGTTCCAAGAAGGACTACTCCCATAAGCAGCTGATAAGGAGACTGTTTCATGTTCCAGACCTGCTACCTTCTTTTTATCCAGTATATTCCCTTTTTCCTGAAATCAGTCAAAAATCCGGCCGGAGAATAATTAACGATCAATTTACTTCCAGATAGTTATAATCCTTTACTGCATCATCTACAATGTATTCCAGATATTCAAACAGCACCATAGGATAACAATATTCCTGCCACATCTTATATGCAGGTGTTGTCGTAGCCTCTTTTACCACTTCATAGGCTTTTCCGCCATAGCAGGCTGCATTTAACTGTGCATATACCTCGGACATCTGCTCCTTCTGACGCTGGGTCAGTTTTACAAAAAGATCGCCTGTTTCCTCTTCCTCAGAGTCCTTCATTGCATCATAAGACTGGTTATAAAAAATGGTCCTTAATGCAGCCGGCGCATAGGTATTAAAATTCAACAGGTTCTCGTCTGTACTTTTATGCTTTCTGGCCCATTTTTCCATATCTACCTGTTGTGTGTGATAGGAAAAGCTTTCATCATCCCGGTATTCCAGCACTCCGTACTGGCAGGGAGGTGTAGAAAGGGAACTGGTAACAATCTCATAAATACCTCTGTCTTCCTCATTCCTCATATAATGCTGTACATGGAGATGGCCGCTTAAAAACAACGGTACATTTTCCTCTTCCAGACGGTTTACCAGTTCTTCACTGTGTTCAATGGTGCAGTCTTCCACATAGATCTTACTTTCGTCTAACAGGTTGTGATGGGCAACAGGAAGAAGGATCACACCGTCATCCCAGGCTTCATCTAACTGGTCGTCGATCCAGTCATAGGTCTCTGTTTTTATCATTCCCCCCACTTTATTCGTAGGACTGTACTGACAGCTGTCCAGCATTAAAAGGCGCATATCCGGTCCAAGATCATAAGTATAACTTAGGGAAGCCGGATCCCTGCTCAGTGCCTCATCGTATCCAAAATCATTGTAGATCTCTGCAAACTCATTGGCAGAAACTGCCTCTGCCATCTGTCTTGACCTTCCATCAAAAGAAGCTGCATTCCTGTTATTGATATCGTGATTTCCCGGAATAACCACCACCTGGATCCCGTCTTTTTCCACCTGTTCCAGCTTCTTAGCCAGCTCCTTATGGCTTTCTTTTTCTCCGTTTAAAGTCAGATCCCCGCTTAAAATGATCACGTCCGGAGAAAGAGCTTCTACCTGTTCAAAAGCAGCGTCTGTGATCTCCCACACATAGTTGGTCAGTTTTCCGTCCCCATGTTCTACCATGTACTGAAATTCTTCCCCTTTATCTGTAAGGGAATCTGCCAGATAATGAATATCCGTCATCAGGACAATGCGCTTTCCGTTTTTCATCGGTTCCGCTTTTGTCTCTTTTTCCCCGTGTGGAAATGGTTCTATATCTTCCGGATGGGCATCGGTTGGTTTCTCCGTTTCTTCTTCTGTCTCTCCGGTGGGCTGTTGTTTTGTTTCATCTTTTGTCTCTGTTTCTGCCTGGGAAGCATTTGCAGGCTGTGTTTCCTTATTTCCCGGATACAGGCTGCATCCGGCCGCAGACATGCAAAAAGCAGACAGCAGCGCTGCCGTCATTATAAGTCTCTTCTTTTTCATCCTTCATCCCTCTATTTCCTGTAGCAGTTCAGTCATGGCTGAACTGCTACTATTTTACTTCATCCATAATCGTCCAGATATCCGCTGTCTCAAATCCCAGCTTCCAGCAGGCAATTCCCGCCAGGTCATACTGATTGACCAGGTCTTTTTTCAGTCCCAGGGACTTTGCCTCTTCCATCCAGATCTTCTGGACCCCGTTTTCATTTTCAATTTCACCATAGTACTGGCCTACCTTGTCCTGCCAGGTCAGTTCTACATTATTTTCATCTACCCATTTTTTGGCAGCTGTCATTCCATAGGCCTTTGATGTAGTCTTTCCGTCTTTTTCCGTCCACACTCTTGTATAGAAGGGAACACTGTTGATCAGTTTTTCCTTTGGAACTTCCTTAAGTGTGCCGGTAATACCATTTTCCACATAGGAAATGGAAGCAACGGAACCTGCATCTCCTCCTGCAAAATGCTCATCATATCCCATGACGATCACATAATCAGCCACGATTCCCTGTTCTTTCCGGTTGTAGAATGCACTGTAAACAGCAGGAACATAATCATCTACTGACAGAACCAGTCCCTTCTGTCTGCATGATACGGACATTTCACGGATAAACTGTACATAGTGAGGACCTGCTGAGGATTTCAGGCTTTCAAAATCCAGGTTAAAACCGTCAAAGCCATAGGTATCTGCCTCTTTCATCAGATTTTCGATCAGCTTTTTTCTGGTCGCAGTAGAAGAAAACAATTTGCCGGAGTCTACATTTTTCACGCTTTCTTCTGTACTGATATTGTCAAACATGGCCCATACCTGAATTCCTAAAGCATGTGCCTTATCTACATAATCCTTGCTTGCAAGGGACGTATAATTGCCCTCGTTGTCTGTTATATTAAACCAGGTAGGCACGATTACATTCATACCCTGGGCCGTATCTGCAACCTTGTCAAAGGTAGCATTTGCATCCTTTGTTGTCACCTGATGAAAGCCCAGACGTACTTTTCCATCCATGGAAATGTTTGTATACACAGGCGCATTAAATTCGCTGACCGGTGTTTCTTCCTCCACTTTGCTTAAACGGCTGTTTGGCACATAGCCCATATAACCATCTTCTGTGCGCACTTTAGACCATTTATCCATCTGCTCTAAGATCTGCACAGAGGTTCCCTTTTCTTCTGTATTGATGATCTCGCTGCGGATACCACCTTTTATCCGAAGAGCTGTTTTATGACGGAGTGTGGCTGTCTCATATGTATCCCAGTCCGTATCAATGAAAACTCTTTTGATCTCACTGGTAGCAAAAGCCTCTTCCCGGATATCCGTATAATTTTTCACAAGCCCTAAAGAAAGATAGGTTTCCCCGTCCTTTTCTTTTAAAAGAGGCCCTGCTTCCCCTTCTGTGGACTCATCCGCATAGACGATCTCCTCCGGAAGGGCATAAACTAAAAGTTTCTCCCCGTCATCCCAGTAAAAACGCTGGTTTACATAGTCATCCACCCAGTCTACCGGCAGATATACCTGTCCATCCTCGTAAATACCTTTTGCTTCCTGAAGCTCGTTATCTAAGATCAGAGCCACCTGATTCCCTTTGATCTGGAAAACATCCCACTTATCTGCCATCACCGTTCCCGGTTTTAAATATTTTCCATATAAAAATCCGGCTCCACAGCCTGCTGCTGCAAGAAATATAAAACCTGCAAGCAACGCCGGTCCGCAGCCGCCTTTTTTTCTTCTGGTACGTTTTCTGCTTCGTCCTGTTGGTCTGTTCTGCATATCTTTTCCCTTTTCATTCTGTATGTACTCTCAAAACCCTTACTGCCGTACTTTTATCTGTTCTGCTATATTTCCAACTATTATGCAGTTTATCACTTATTTTTAAACGTAACAACTATATATCAGAAAACTTTAAACAGTTTGAAACCATTTCCCGGTACAAAAAAATACCCAGTGGACAGCCATATTTGCTTGCAGGCCGAGATGGTTATTTTCTCGATTTGCTGTCCACCGGATATTTTATCTTTTTATCTTTTTCTTTTATTTTCTCTTTTTCTTTTGATCTTCTGAAAGATATACCTTATCAAAACGGATCTCTTTTAAACCGCCTTTATCGGAACAGACATAGTCTCCCATATAAAAGGCTCCGTCTTCTCCCACATCAAAGATCCTGGTCCAGTCTGCTTCCCTGCATTCTTTTCCGTCAATGATAATGGGGATCCCCCGTTTCTTAAAACGTTTTAAACCATCCAGGTAATCTTTTCGATGTCTTGCATCTTCATTTCTTTTCTTGCTTTTCATACTGTAACTTTCCCCCACCAGACCGCATCCTGTTTCGGAGGCCCTGTGACATATATCTTCCAAGATACGGCCAGTTTTCTTTTATACCAATATATCCGCAAACCATTCCATGGTCTGAATGTCCACTGAAAATGCATCTACTGAAAGAGGGATCCGTTTCACAGAAAGGCGAAACTGTCTTTCTATTTCTTTTCTCACGATCTCGCTGCCAAAAGCAGTCAGGCAGATCCAGTCTTTTCCCGTTTTTTCCTTTTCTGTAAACAGCCCCAAAAATGACTCCAGTTTCCATTCTGACAGGTCTGCGATCAGGATCTTTTCAGAGCACCGAAGCCACTCCGGAAAGACCTCATCTCTCACTTCTCCAAAGTCAATGAGGATCTCCTGATATTTTTTTTCCATACACGCAGCCAGTACCTCCGGTCCGCCCTGACAATAAAAATCCACCTCCAGGACCCGGAAAGGTTCTTTCTTAAAGCGGCCTCCTTCTTTTCCGGAAGCCTCCAGAAAATTTCTCATCCGTTCTGTATCCTTATGGGAATTCCACTGGATCACAGCTGTTTTCCTCTGTTTCCAGCTGCAAAAATAATTAGCCGCCCGGATACTGAAATGAGTTACCCCGGTTCCCCTTCCAGCTCCTATGATCCCGGTTACTTTTACTGTCGAAACCACGAAAATCTCCTTTTTTTCATGCTCTGCTTTTTTTCCGCTTTCTGTATACAATCCCAGAGAGATCTTAAAAAGCTGACTCCCTCTGCTCCAGGTTCAAAAGGGCTTATGTATTCCGGCTCCAGAAAAAGAAAGGGCTTATGCCCCAAAGTCATATCTTTATTCTTCTTTCCCCGGGCATGCCGCCAGACAAGAGCCATCGGGCCCATATTTTCTTCTTTCGATCCGGTCATCTTCTCCAACATCATTTTTGCCTTCCCGTACTCCCACAGGTTTTCACTGATCACTGCCGTAAGAAAATGATCCTTCTCTTTTAATGTCTGTCCTGCCTCTTCCCAGTTTGTGCCAAAATCTTTTATAACCACTTCAAACTCTGTATTTGTATCCAGCTTCACAGCCGGACCGTACCAGGGTTTCATAAGACATCCCTGAATATGATAGATCCCACGGCCATCAATCCGCGCCCCGCCTGTACTTTCTGCCATGCGCCTTACTGCTCCTGTTTGATTTCTTTCTTCATACAGGACTTTTATCCCCATTTTGGTAAGATAGACGCAAAGGCCAAAAGCCAGATGGGTAGCTCCGGCTCCCGGTGTACTGCCTGCGATCACAATATTCAGAGATGATACCGCATTATTATCTGCGCTGATCAGGCGCCCGCCCCGTACAGAACGCTCCAGTGCCAGTTCCAGTTCTTTTGCTGATGGATAGCGCTTTGTTCTGTCTGGTTCCATACATTTTTTAATGATGTTCTGAAGCGGCCCTGATACTGTGATCCCACAGTCTGTTTCTGCCCCTGCTTTCAGGGTTCCGTATAGCATAAACCGGAGGATGGCACCAATGGCATAAATATCCGTCCTTTGGTCTAAAAGCTGGTCAGTTGTATATAGTTCAGGTGCTGCGCAGCCTGCAGTACCATACCGTTCTTTTCTTAAACTGGCGCTGTCGCTGTCTCCGGCATGGTCAAAATCGATCAGCTGTACCGTGCCTTTCCAGATCATCAGATTTTTCGGTTGTAGATCTAAATGTAATATGGGTTTATCACAAGAATGATGTAAATATTCAACTAATGAACAGATCTGCCGCCCATAGCGAACGGCTTCTGCTTCCTGAAATGGTCCCTGATCTTGGATTAGGTCATACAGAGAATTGCCTTCAAGATATTCCTCAATAAGATAAAAGTAGTGGCTGTCCTCTTCCAGATCATAAACCAGTGGGATCCCCGGATACTTAAGTTCTTTAAGCACCAACGCTTCTCTTCTGAATTCTTCGTAATCTTTATGCGTTTTCGGTACGCACTTAATGGCCCGGTACTCGTTTAATCCCAGGTGAACTGCTTTCCATACAGTTCCCGTGCGTCCTGCTCCCACTGTTTGAATCAGCCGGTATTTTCCAAACAGGATCTCCCTTTCGTTTCACCTCTCTTTCGTTACAATATCATCTCCTTTGGCTATCTTATCTGATAAGCTGTTACTTGTCTATGGTCTATATAATGACTACACATATAGCTGGGACATGGTGTATACATCTTTTCATTCACATTCTTTCTTAGAAGTCAAAGAAAAACGCCATTTCCTGTGTTTTTTCTTTTATCTTCTGCTCATATAGCTCATTTCTGTTGATAAATGCACACTAAAAATTTTAAATATATATTATTGATATTTAATTGATATTTCCACCCATTATGTAGTATATTCTAATTGTAGAAGTTTATCTTCATAACATGTGGCACTAAAACACACGACAAAACACAAAGAGAACAGGAAGTGATCCTATATGAAAATAGAACGAATTAGTGACAATCAGATACGCTGCACCCTGACAAGCTTAGATCTAAGCTCACGGGGGATCAATCTGGCGGAACTGGCTTATGGCTCTGAAAAGGCCAGAAACCTGTTCCGTGAAATGATCCAGCAGGCAGCACAGGAAGTTGGGTTTGAAGCGGAAGATATTCCGTTAATGGTAGAAGCCATTCCTCTGTCTTCCGAAAGCATTATGCTTATTGTGACAAAAGTAGAAGATCCGGAAGAGTTAGATACCCGCTTCTCCAAGTTTTCTCCTTTTGCAGAAGCAGAGTCAGAAAATCTCCTTTCCCAGCTGGCAGATGAATTTCTGGAAGGCGCCGGTGACCTGGCTAAACTTCTGGGACAAAACGGAACAGAGGAACTTAAGGCAAATGTAAATACAGCTGCCGAAAACACAGGAACAGAGAATGCAAAAGCTCCACAGATCCAACTGCGCACTTTCCGTTTTGACAGTCTGGATCAGATCAGTGAAGCTGCAAAAGCTGCCGGAGACAGCTGTGATGACATTCACAACGCACTTTATAAAAAACCATCCACCCGTCAGTATTATCTGGTATTAAATAATAAGGACTGCAATGAACTGGATTTCTCCAGAGTCTGCAACGTGCTGGCTGAATATGCGGCCAAACTGCCAAATGAATATGCGGGAGAAGCCTATTACAAAGAACATTATGAATTAATGATCGGAGAAAAGGCTTTGCAGAAACTGAAAAATCTGTAAAAATTAACGCCCCGGATATCCGGGGCGCGTTTGTTTATTTGAAATAATCCGGGAATTCCTGACGGAATTTTCCTTCATTTAACTGCCACCGGCTCAAATGCTTTTCCATCTGGGCCATGGCATTTTCTTTTTTATGCTCGGCAATAAACTGGATAATTTTCCTGTGATCTTCGATAATGGTATTATCTTTCACTGTATTTACAGAAAGGCTGCGGATACGGTCATAGTGGATAGCCAGTTTCTGGCACATACCATAAGTCAGTTCTCTGTGGCAGATCATAAACAGCTTATGATGCATCTCATCATCTAACTGCATTACCATTTCCGGCCGGGAATTTTCCATATAAAATTCCTGCAGTCCTACATTTTCCTGCAGCCATTTTATATCTTCTTCGGTTGCCATTTCACAGCACATTCCCGCGATCTGCTTTTCTAAAAGCACACGCAGGGAACGGGCTTCTTCTACCAGTTCCACATCGATTGGCGCAATGCGCATACCGCGTTGGGGGAATATTTCTATAATACGTGACTCTTCGCTTAACTGGATCACCGCCTCCCGCACAGGAGTCCGGCTAACGCCTATTTTTGCCGCAAATTCCATATCATTAAAGGCTTCACCTGGCTTTAATTCCAGAGAAATAACCTGTTCCCGTATCATACGGTATGCGTATTCCCTGGCTGTTTCTCCTGATCTTTTTCCCTGTGCGTTCATGGTTTCATTTCTCCTGTTTTCTGCTTCTACTCCTGATGTGCGTTTCCATTCTGCTTTACGATTGCTTCCCACAGTCCGTTCAGGTAGCATGCACCCAACGCACGGTCATACAGGCCATATCCTGGCATGGAAACCTCACCCCAGATCGCTCTTCCGTGGTCTGGGCGGATAATGCCGTCAAAGCCGATATCATACAGCGCTTTCATGATCTCATACATATCCATGCTTCCGTCAGCTGATAAGTGAGCTGCTTCCTGGAAATCTCTGTAACCATTATACTGCAAGTTGCGCACATGTGCAAAATGAATACGTCCCTTTAAAGAACGGATGATGTCCGGGATATCATTTTCCGGATTGCTTCCTAAAGATCCGGTGCAGAGAGTTACGCCGTTAAATGGTGCATCTACTGCCTTCATCAGTTTTAAGAGGTGCTCCTTATCGGTAATGATACGGGAAAGACCGAAAACAGGCCATGCAGGATCATCTGGATGGATCGCCATACGGATATCGTACTTTTCACATACAGGCTGGATTGCTTTTAAGAAATATACCAGGTTGTTAAATAATTTTTCTTCATCTACATCCTTGTACATTTCAAACAGCTCTTTAATTCTTGCCATACGCTCCGGCTCCCAGCCAGGAAGTTCAAAACCATTGGACTTCTCACCCATGGACTCGAACATGTTTTCCGGATTGATCTTGTCGATCTCTTTCTGGTCATATGCTAAAACAGTAGAACCATCCGGGCGTACCTTTGCCAGATCAGAACGGGTCCAGTCAAATACAGGCATGAAATTGTAGCAGACTACATGGATATCTGCCTGTCCTAAGCGCTCCAGGGTAGTGATATAGTTTGCAATATATTTTTCACGGTCCGGTGTTCCTACCTTAATAGCGTCATGGATATTTACGCTTTCAATTCCCATTACCTTAAGGCCTTTTGCTTCTACCTGCTCCTTCATCTGAAGAATGCGCTCCATAGGCCACTCTTCGCCTGCAGGGATATCATATAAAGTAGTGATAACGCCCTTTACTCCTGGGATCTGGCGGATCTGCTCTAAAGAAACAGAGTCAACTCCTTCACCAAACCAACGCAATGTCATATCCATAATGTTTACCTCCTGAGTGTTTAAAAATTTTAAATTATTTTTATTTTCCCAAATCAGTGTTGTGTTAATATACTAATATATTACTCAATATACTAAGTATCGGCCCAATTGTCAAGAGTGCTTTTGTAAATTAAACGCAAAAACCGCCTGCTGCAAAGTGCTTTTCAACTTGCACTTTACAGCAGACGGTTTTTTACATCGGGTCTTTACCCGTACATGTTCTCTTGTGGATAAACTTATCTGTCAGCCAGGATCTCATTCATCTTGGAAACCAGATCATCGCAGTCGATTCCATGAACCATGCATGCCTCTTCCAGAGATTCAGCCTGAGAAGCTGGGCATCCAAGGCAGTGCATTCCTGCACCCATCAGCATCTGAGGGATCAGCTCATCCATGTGGATCAGTTCACCGATCAGCATTGTCTTTTCGATCTTCATGTGTATTTCCTCCTTATATTCTATATACTATACGTAAATATGCTATACGCTTTTATCAGCATAATACATTTTGGATTTTTTGGCAAGCCTATTTCTTTTGTAGGTTTACCTTTAAACTCGCAAACCCTTGTATTTACTGGCGTTTTAGATAGTTTTGACTAACCATTTTGCTCCTAAATTTGTACAATTTATACAGCTTTAGGGGGTATTTTCCTCTTGAATAATTGTCCAGAATCGTTTACAATAAAGAAACAATAAACGAGATTGTTTTTGAAGTTTCAAAAACATCTAAATATATAAGGAGGTATTTTATCATGGCATATGTAATTACTGATGGTTGTGTAAGCTGCGGAACCTGTGCTGGCGAATGTCCAGTAGGTGCAATCTCTGAGGGAGATGGCAAGTACGTTATCGACGCTGATTCCTGCATCGAGTGCGGAACCTGCGCTGCTGCCTGTCCAACCGGCGCTATCGAAGGCTAATTATAAGCTACATAAGAAAACCACAGAGCATTTGCTTTGTGGTTTTTTTTTCTATCATATAATTAATGTCAAAAAGGACGTAATACACCATGACTCAAAAAAAGCCCATCATCGGCATCACACCATCACACAACACTGAAAATAATGATACCAGCCTCCGTCCTACCTATCCAAAAGCCATCGCCGCAGCAGGCGGACTGCCGATCCTGCTTCCGTTGGAATGCAGCGATGAGGATATAAAACAGTTTATGGACGTTTGTGACGGTTTTCTTTTTACAGGAGGACCGGACATTAATCCATTTCTTTTTGGGGAAGATACCCATTTAAAATGTGGAAATATATCTGCTGCCAGAGACCACCTGGAATTTCGCCTTCTTTCGGCTGCTATGGACGCCGGAAAGCCGATCTTTGGCATCTGCCGAGGTGTTCAGGTATTAAATGTAGGCCTTGGTGGAAGTCTGTATCAGGATATCCCATCCCAGACAGAACGGGAATTTCCTATCGCACACCAGCAGCCGTTTTACTATAATATCCCATGTCACCGGGTGAATATTACAGAGAATACTCTCCTTCACTCCATCTGCCACGGTGAGACCCAGATTGCTGTAAACAGCAGCCATCACCAGTGTGTGCATATCCCGGCACCGGGACTGGTAGTTTCTGCGGTTGCTCCGGACGGTATTATCGAGGCTGTTGAAAAGCCTGATTACCCGAATTTCTTCCTGGGAGTGCAGTGGCATCCGGAATATCTCTGGGACAGAGATGAGGCTGCTATGGGACTGTTTCAGGCATTTGTGGATGCGTGTAAATAACATTTGGTTTTGCACATTAAGAAACTGAGATCTGCTTACTCCGCAAATTCCCAGTTCTCAACTTCATCTAAAGTCGGTACAGATGGTGCTGCCCCTGGTCTTGACACTGCAATTGCAGACGCTCTTGATGCCAAGTCCAGTGCCTCTTTTGGGCTTTTGCCCTTGCTGATGGCGGATACGAAGAAACCAGTAAAAGTATCGCCTGCAGCTGTGGTATCTACTGCTTTTACTTTATAGCACTTTTGTGGGATCACCTGGTCTTTGTCAATATAAACAGAACCCTGAGAGCCTAACGTAAGGACGACTGCTGCCTGCGGGAACATGGAGCGGAAAGCTGCCGCTGCTTCCTGTGTACTTTCCAGTTCCTTCTGTCCTAAGATCTGGGCTGCTTCAATCTCATTCACAAAGAACAGCGTTACCTTGTCCAATGGGAGCGCTTTTATTTTTTCATCCATTGGGGACGGATTTAACACGATCTTCATCTGTTTTTCAGCTGCTTTTTCCATCAGATAAGGCAGATTGCTGGTCTCGTTCTGTAAGACTAAATAATCTCCTGCATCAAACTGGTCTAATGTAGCGTCGATCTGTTCTTTTGTGATCCGCTGATTAGCACCGCCATAGAGAAGGATACAGTTATCTCCTTCTGCATCATTTTGGATAATGGCATGTCCTGTGGAACACTGGCTATCTAAAACTACCAGATCTGTGTTCACACCAGCTTCTTTTAACTGCTCTACAAGAAATTCTCCCCCTTTTCCGATCCTTCCTGCATGGAAAACCTGCGCCCCGGCGCGTCCTAATGCAGTAGACTGGTTTAAGCCTTTTCCGCCGCTGAAAATGTTCATCTGGCTGGAAGAGATGGTTTCGCCTTTTTGTACGAAATGGTCTACGCTGTATACATAATCGATATTCAGTGAACCGAAGTTTAATATTTTCATGTAAATAACCCCCATTTGCATTTTTTAACATTATAGCATACTTACAATCCCTGCACTAGCGTGCTTGTGCCGCCTGCGTAAGCAGGCGGAATTTTCTCATTTATAGCGCAAAAAAACGCAGCCCCATAAGCTACAGGACTGCGTTTTTCTTATACGTTACGCCGGCTCTCATCTTGCGTGACCTGTCGGTCCCACAAGATGCATCGGATGGTCATCCGATGTAAGATCCAGTCTTTTTTCGTTTTATTTCTGTGGGCCAGCTGCTACCAGTGCTTTACCAGCTTCGTTGCTCTCGTACTTAGCGAAGTTCTTGATGAATCTGCTTGCCAGATCCTCTGCCTTCTTCTCCCACTCAGCTGCATCTGCGTAGGTGTCGCGTGGGTCAAGGATTGCAGGATCTACACCTGGAAGTTCGGTAGGTACTTCGAAATCGAAGTGAGGGATCTTCTTGGTAGGTGCCTTTAAGATATCGCCGCTTAAGATAGCGTCGATGATACCACGGGTATCCTTAATGGAGATACGCTTGCCGGTACCGTTCCATCCGGTATTTACTAAGTATGCCTTAGCGCCGCTCTTTTCCATCTTCTTAACCAACTCAGCTGCATACTTTGTAGGATGCAGTTCCAGGAATGCCTGACCGAAGCAAGCAGAGAAGGTAGGTGTAGGCTCAGTGATTCCACGCTCTGTACCAGCTAATTTAGCTGTAAATCCAGACAGGAAGTAATACTGGGTCTGCTCTGGTGTCAGGATAGATACTGGAGGCAGTACGCCGAAAGCATCTGCGGACAGGAAGATAACGTTCTTTGCTGCAGGACCTGCAGAGATTGGGCGAACGATCTTCTCGATGTGGTCGATTGGGTAGGAAACACGGGTGTTCTCGGTTACGCTCTTATCAGCGAAATCGATCTTTCCTTCTTTATCCAGAGTAACGTTCTCAAGCAGAGCGTTTCTCTTGATTGCATTGTAGATATCTGGCTCAGAATCCTTATCCAGGTTGATAACCTTAGCGTAGCATCCGCCTTCAAAGTTGAATACGCCGTTGTCATCCCAGCCGTGCTCATCATCACCGATCAGAAGACGCTTAGGATCTGTAGACAGAGTGGTCTTACCTGTACCGGACAGACCGAAGAAGATTGCGGTGTTCTCACCGTTCATATCTGTATTTGCGGAGCAGTGCATGGAAGCGATGCCCTTTAATGGCAGATAGTAGTTCATCATGGAGAACATACCCTTCTTCATCTCGCCGCCGTACCATGTATTGATGATAACCTGCTCACGGCTTGTGATGTTGAATACAACTGCAGTCTCAGAGTTCAGACCTAATTCCTTGTAGTTCTCTACTTTAGCCTTGGATGCGTTGTAAACAACGAAATCTGGCTCGAAGTTTTCCAGCTCTTCAGCAGTTGGCTTGATGAACATGTTGGTAACGAAATGTGCCTGCCAAGCTACTTCAACGATAAAACGGATTGCCATACGAGTGTCCTTGTTTGCGCCGCAGAATGCATCTACAACGTAAAGTTTCTTGTTGGACAGCTCTTTCTGAGCGATCTCTTTAACAGCCTTCCAAGCCTCCTGGGATGCTGGATGGTTGTCGTTCTTGTATTCATCAGAGGTCCACCATACAGTGTCCTTGGAGTTCTCGTCTACAACGATGAATTTGTCTTTAGGAGAACGTCCTGTATAGATGCCAGTCATAACGTTAACTGCTCCCAGTTCGCTGACCTGTCCTTTTTCATAACCTTCCAGTTCTGGTTTGGTTTCTTCCTCAAATAACATTTCATAGGAAGGATTGTACACAATCTCTGTGGTTCCGGTAATGCCATACTTTGTTAAATCGATTTTTGCTGCCATCTTACTAACCTCTTTCCTTTCGTAATTGATCATAAGGGATAGATGCGATTGTATTTTTTCGCATGCACTACAGATTATCCCACTAATTTGTTAAAATGTCAACAAAGGATAGTAGTAATATTTTAACGTATTTTTATCAGTTTTTACTGCATTTATTCGGCGAATTGTAAAAATTGTAAAAAAAGGATCTCCGTGTTAAAATAGTTGGGAATAGAGATACTGGGAACGAATACGAAAAAAGTAATTTTGAAACTGAAACATCAGGAGGATCTTACATGACAACTCTGCCGGAAAAAGGCGAAGAGATTTTTGGATATAAAGTGATGGACCAGACCACTGTTTCCATGTTGGGAGCCCGTATAACGGAACTCTCCCATGCCTGCAGCGGTGCCAGAGTCCTGTATATAGAAAATGATGACCGGGAACTGGGTTTTAACCTGATCTACCGCACGCCCCAGTTAGACCAGTCGGACAGCAACCACATTTTAGAGCATCTGATGCTGTGCTCCTGCTCCCGCTATCCCAGCCGGGATATTTTCTTTGATATGGACAGCAAAAGCTATTCTACCTTTATGAACGGCCTTACGGATAATACCTACACCTGCTATCCGGTGTGTTCCCAGAGTGAGGACCAGTTATTAAAGATAATGGATGTATTTTTATGCTGTATGGAGGAACCGGATGCCTTAAAAGAAGATTATTTCTTCCGTCGGGAAGCACTGCGCTATGAGCTGGAAAGTGAAGATGAGGAACTGTCTTTAGAAGGAACCGTCTTTAATGAAGACTGGGGGCATTTAACGGACATTCAGGAAAATGCAGACAGCTTTATGGCGGAAACTCTTTATGAAGGCCAGACTGCTTCCCATTTACTTGGCCGTGCACATTTTCATTACAAGGATATTTCTTTTGGGCGGATCAGGGAGCGGTTTGAAAAATTTTACCGTTATTCCAACTGCCTGATCGTTTTATACGGAAAAATGGATATTGCCCGGGTTCTGACTTTTCTGGACAAAGAACATTTATCCCGTTTTCCAGTTGCAGCGGGCATAGTGGATCATGATCTTCTTTCTTATTTCCATGAACCGGTAAAACAGGGATTTTTCAAACGTCAGGCGGAAAGTCCGGCTTATGAGGGAAATCCGGGAAATAATAACGGGATCATTGATTATGGCATCGACCTTTCCGGCTGCAGTGAGCAGGACCTGATTTTCTGGGACATGGTAACAGATATTTTGGATCAGGACACCTCTGCCATTCATCGTGCCGCCCGTGAAAAGGGTCTTAACAATGTGATCGAAGTTTATCTGGATACAGCACCGGCTCTCCCTTCTTTAAAATTCCGCCTGCACAATGCAAAACCGGGACAGGATGAGGAGTTTTTAGCTGCTGTAAAGACAGGTCTTAAAGAAGTTTCCGAAAATGGCGTTTCTTCAGATCTGTTTCATGCAGTTTTAAAAGAAAACCGTCTTTCTGACTGTCTTACCAGAGAGGCGCCTCATCTTGGGTTCCATATTTCTGAGGAGATCGGTAAATACTGGAGCACAACGGATAAGACCGGATATTTTACTCTTTATGAAAACTGTTTTGATACCTTCTTTCAGGATGAGAAACAGGATATTTTGCGCAGACTTGCTGGAGATGCTTTAACTCCTTCTTTAAGTGCCGTTGTCACCACTGTTCCCAAACCGGGTCTGGCGGAAGCCATGGAAGAAGAAAAGGAACAGTATTTGAAAGAAAAAAAGGCTTCTTTAAGCAAAAAAGAGATTTTAAAATTAATGGAGGACACAAAGGATTTCCAGATCTGGAACCAGAATGACCAGTGCAATCTGGACTTTCTCATACAGCCGGAAGATCTGCCCGGCCCGGAAGCAGAGCCGGTGATCTCTGAAACCGTTTTACATGATATACACTGCCTTTCCAGTGTGGTTTCTTTAAAGGGGATCGGCTGCTATCAGCTTTTCTTTGATATCAGCGGTTTGAAGCCTTCTGACTGGAATTACCTGACCCTCTATCAGATGCTTTTAACAGAACTGGATACCAGTCATTTTACAGTAGAACAGCAGAAAAACAAGGAACAGGAACTGCTTTATGACTGTACTTTTGATGAACTGTATCCGGAAAGGGAAGCTGGCAAGAACAGTCATCCTATGATGAGCGTGTTCTGGTATGGACTTACAGAGGATTTTGAAGAAGGTCTGGAACTGCTTTTGGATCTTATGGGCGGCTGCGATTATGAGGACTGTGAGACCATTTTACGGGTCATTGACAAGTATCTGCCGGATTATGACATGTCCAGGTCTGACAATGGTCCATCTCTGGCTTACAGCCTTACAGAGCGGTATATCAGGCGGGACAGTTGCTTCCGGTATCTGCTGAACCAGCCAGGTATGTATGACTTTTTGAAGGAGATACGGGATGTGCTGGAGCGGGCGCAGGAGGTTGAAAAGTCAGTCAATTCTACTGATTATACTGATATGCAACTCAGCAGCTCACATACCCCAGGCACCACTGAGACTGCGACTCTGGACGTCAAAGCCCTGGAAGCCGCAAAACAGATTTCTAAAAACCTGCGCCGGGTGGCTGACTGCATTTTAAATAAACACAGGCTTGTATTCCTTGCCTGTGCAGATGAAAACAGCCTGGCATCTATTCTGGAACATAGTACAAAACGGCTTTCAGCTCTTCATGAGGTCACAGAAGATGCACCTCTTCCGGACAGCATTTTCACCTGCCCACGCAGAAGTGCCGCTGCTATTGACAGTCCTTTGGAAGAAGTGCGTATGACCGGTGATTTTGGCAATGTTTCTGAATTTATGGGCCGTCATCTTCCATTTTTGCTGGCTGCGGCTGACAAATATATTAAACCTGCTATCCGCTATCAGGGCTGTGCCTATGACAGCGGTGTGGATTTTCTCCTGCCAAACCGGTATTTTACCTTGTGGAGCACTTCCGACTCACGGATCCGCTCTACTCTTGAAACATTCGCCTCTGCAGGAGAACAGCTTGAAAACCTGGCGATCAGTGAGGAAGACCTGCGGGGCTATATTTTAAGCGCCTATGCCCAGGCACTGCCACCGTCCGGCATGTTAAACGGCCGGATGCGTTTCCTGCGCCGCAGATTGTTTGGTATTTCAACGGATCATATCAATAAAATGATAATGGATATCAGGAACAGTTCTTTGAAAGACCAAAGAACGGCTGCCAAGCTGATCCACAAGATCTTGCAGAACAGTCCGGCTGCCGTTGTAGGAAATGAAAAGTTGATCGAGGAAAATAAAGATTTATTTGATGAAGTGATGAAGTTGCATTCATAAAAATTTATAGAAGCTGCCACTGGCAGCCTTTGCCAGATCCATAGCAACATAACAGGGGACGCATTACTCACGCGTCCCCTGATCTAATTTAACATCTGTCTGGATTTTCTCTCATAAAGATAAATTCTGCTACAGAACGGTCAAATGTCTTAATATGTCCAAACAGCCAGTCAACTACGTTCTTCTGTACCAGTTCACTGAACTTGTCTGTAGGTCCTTCATAATCCTGAAGATATTCATACAGCTCCTGAATGGACTTCTTAAACTCTTCATGCTTCTCATGATGCTGTCCGCGTTCCGGATAACCGGCTTTTTCCTGAAGCTCTTCCTCTTCTTTGAAATGGAAGTCAGTGTACTCATCCAGATAATCTAACATTTTAATGGCTTTCACCTTGCTGTCACCATTCTGACAGGCTACTACGAAATTTCGGATACGGTCGATCAGTTCTTTGTGCTGTGTATCAATGGTATTATTTCCGGTTACTAAATTGTCATCAAAAGTAATGTTTAAATCGTAAGTCATAGTCTGGCCTCCATTTCTTTTATTTGCTGTGTTTAGCTTATCTTTCTCTTGTGTGTTTCAATGTCTCAGTGCTTTTCCCTGCTTAACCTTCAACAACTATGAAAACATCTTTTCCTAATCCACAAATCGGACATACCCAGTCATCCGGGATATCTTCAAAAGCAGTTCCAGGAGCGATACCTCCGTCCGGATCTCCTACTGCCGGGTCGTAAATATATCCACATGGTTCGCATTCAAATTTCTTCATAGTCAATTCTCCTTTTCGATTTTTATTTATTTCTGTTATCAGATATTCCACCGGATCTTCCGGTGTTTTGTTTTTATTTTGTTGCTTTGTTTTGTATGTCTGTATTATACATGATAATTCTTCTCTTGTCAATATTAGTAATCATTATTATTTTTATTTTATTTAATTTTTTCTTCAGTCTTTGCGCAAAACCAAATTTGCTAGTATAATGAAGCGTAGTGAAAAATAAGCGGCTGCGAAGCAGACATTTATTTTTTACAAGCCATTAACGAATGAACCGTCTGCGCAAGCAGACAGCGAAGCGCCTCAACAGACCGCAAATATAGAGCGTAAAGGAGAATGATCCATGAACCACAAAACCGTTGTTTTCAACGAAGCAAAAATGAACTTTGACGGAAATCTTGATTTTTCCGTTCTTTCTTCAGAAGTAGTCACCTACAGTGACACCACACCTGATCAGTTTTTAGAGCGCGTGGCAGATGCAGAAATCCTTGTTACTAAAGAAATGCCTGTAAGCCGTGAACAGATCCTGGCGCTGCCGGACAGCGTGAAGCTGATCTGCGAAGCGGGAACCGGTTATAACAACCTGGATCTGGATGCAGCGCGGGAAAAGGGAATTACTGTATGCAATATCCCGGCTTACAGTTCGGAGCGTGTAGCACACACTGCCATTATGATGATCTTAAATTTAAGTTCCACCATGCAGACCCAGATGGCTATGCTGGCAAGAGGAAACCATGATAATTTTACCAAAAATCTCCAGGTTCCTCATGTGGAAGTAAACGGAAAAACTCTGGGTATCATCGGCGCCGGAAATATTGGACGCACTGTGATGAAGATTGCAAAAGCATTGGATATGAACATTCTTGTGTATACAAGAACTCCTAGAGAAGAGGAGGAAAATGTACATTATACTGATCTGGAAACGGTACTGAAAAACAGCGACTATGTTTCCCTTCACTGCCCGCTGACACCAGCTACCAGACATCTGATCAATGCTGATACTCTGGTGCTGATGAAGCCAACTGCTTTCCTGATCAATACATCCAGAGGCGCTCTGATTGATGAACCGGCACTGATCAAAGCTTTACAGGAGCACAAGATCGCAGGTGCCGGACTGGATGTACAGGAAACAGAACCGCCTGTAGAAGACAATCCGTTATACACACTGGATAATGTGATCCTTACACCTCACATGGGCTGGAAGGGCCTGGAGACCCGACAGAGACTTTTAAGCATCTTAAAGGGAAATATTGATGGATTTATCAACGGAAAGCCTGTAAATGTGGTTTCATAAAACCGGTCATTTTATATTTACATTAACGAAGGGATAATAAAAATACTATGAACACACATTTATCTTTTGCCTGTGACTATATGGAAGGGACTCATCCGGCCATTCTTCAGAAACTTGTAGAGACAAATCTTGAAAAAACAGGTGGATATGGACTGGATCCATATTGTGACGCTGCCAAAGAAAAGATCAAAGCGGCCTGTGGCTGTCCGGAAGGAGAAGTTTTCTTTCTGGTAGGCGGCACCCAGACCAATGCTACTGTAATCGATGCACTGCTTAAAAGCTATCAGGGTGTGATCGCAGCAGAGACCGGACATGTAAGCGTCCACGAAGCCGGTGCTATTGAGGCAGACGGACACAAGGTACTCACTCTGCCACATGACAATGGAAAGATCAGCGCGGACCAGGTTCGCGGACTTTTAGACGGCTTCTATAATGATGCCAACCACGATCACATGGTCATGCCGGGAATGGTATATATTTCCCATCCAACGGAATACGGCACCCTTTACACCTTAGAAGAGCTGACTGAGCTCAGCAATGTATGCCGCAAAAACCACATTCCTCTTTATATGGATGGGGCCCGTCTGGCTTATGCACTGGCATGCAGCGAAAACCAGCTGACACTGGCCGATATTGCCCGTTTATGCGATATTTTCTATATCGGCGGAACAAAATGCGGCGCACTGTTTGGCGAAGCTGTGGTCATTCCGAAACCAGGTCTGATCCCGCATTTCTTTACCATCATCAAACAGCACGGGGCATTACTTGCCAAAGGTCGTCTTCTGGGGATCCAGTTTGATACCTTATTTACAGACTCTCTCTATGAAAAAGTAGGCGCACCGGCGATCCAGGCTGCTGACCAGATACGAAAGACTTTAAAAGAGCAGAATTTTAGCCTCTGCTTCGGTTCACCTACCAACCAGGTATTCTGTATTGTAGATGACGCTCTTATGACCCGTCTGGAAAAACAGGTTGAATTTGGTTTCTGGGAGAAATATGATGATACCCATACGGTGATCCGTTTTGCCACCAGCTGGGCGACTACAAAAGAAGATGTGGATGCATTATGTAATCTGTTATGCAATTTATAAAAAAGGGGAGATTAGGTTGAGCCGGCAAGGCTGCCCATTTCGTCAACCCCGCCGGCTGTGTAATGTTCGATCGGAGTCTTCCATGCACCTGCCTTTGTGGCTGATTTTCCGCCAACTGCGTCCAGATTTTATCAACGTACGCACCGCGTACGCCTCAAAAATCTGAACACAGATGACAAAAAATCCTCTCACAAAATCAGGCACATAAAGATTCCAATCGAACATATTTTTCTCTATAGACAGATACCTCTCACTCTGCTGAACGGGTATCTGTCTTTCTCTATGTAAAAAGCTCTGACTGCTTGTTTATGTAAAAGAGTATACAGAAAAGTTGTGTCCTAAGTTTGAAGCAGTCATAAAGTATTTCTAAAAAGGTTTAAGAAAATATGAGGAAAATTATGATTTTACATTATCCCTGAACTGCTTTCGGTACTGAGAAGGGCTCATACCAGTCACAGATTTAAATACCCTGTTAAAATGAGTCAGGTTTGAAAAGCCTGTTTCTTTACTTATGTCTGTAATATTCTTACTTGTTTCCATAAATTTACGCTGTGCATTCATAATACGTGTTACATTAATATAGCGGATGATCGTACTATTGGTATTCTTTTTAAATTCGCGGCACAGATAATATGGGCTGACATAAAACATCTGTGCCAGCATTTCAAGACTGATCTCTTCCTGATAATGGCTGTGGATATAACGGATCACCTCACCGATCCTGCTTTTTCTTTCAGGCGCTTTTTCCGGTCTTTCTTCCCTTGCGATCAACAATAACAGCATATTTAATACCCCGCGGGCATATTCTTCGTGATATGCCCCTGGATTCTTCTGTTCTTTTAGGATAAGCTCCATTGCCCGGTGGACCTCCTGGCGTTCCCTTATACCCACTTTATAAATGCCGCCTTCCTCTCTTAATTCAGAAAGGATGGAGGGCCACAATATTTCCTCCTGTGAAAAATACAGCAGTACTCTTTTAAACGGCATATTCTCCGCTCCATAGGAATGATGCATTACATAAGGAGGAAAAATTATAAATTCTCCAGCTTCCATTTTATAAAGCTTGTCTTCTACCATATGAAAACGTTCTCCGGCTTCCAGATAATAAATCTCATAATATTCATGATAATGAGACTGGGACATATTGTCATTTACTCCCTGAATCCGCTCACAGGCTATTCCACTCCCCTGGGCCATCAGGATTCCTGCCTGATCTATCATATTCCATCCTCCTGTCTGTGCAATATTGTTTTCCTATATCTATTTATATGGTTATTTTTTAATGAAGTTGTGTTTATTGTATACAATTTTTATGTACTTATAACAATTTTTCTTTTTGTTAAATGTCCTTTTTCTCGTACATTATAGCAAGATATGTAAAATTTCCACCTGTAATATGCAATTTTTGTCTAGTTCTTATCTTGTTATTTTATTATCATTTCAATGCAAAACAACAAATAAATATCTTAGAAAATCATCATATCACAAAACAACCATAAAGTTAATTATGTTTAAGGAGGCCAAGATTCATGAAAGTATGCATGAATGCGACAACTGTAAAACAGAAAGAAAATTACTTTTCTGTAGCTACCAACTGCACAGAGATCCGGATTTTCTTCCTCACCGATTATATCATCCGTATCAGAGCCGGATTTGACGGTGATTTTGCAGAAGAATCCTACAGTCTTGTTACAACTGCCTGGGAAGACAGAATGGATCCGTTTCTAAAGGACTACCGTAAAAAAATCCAGACCGCTGACGCTGTTCTGGAAGATGGAACAGATCAGGCCGTGATCCAGGGAAAAGAACTGAAAGTAGTTATAGAAAAAGATCCTTTCCGCATCTGTGTTTACGATAAAGAAGGAACCATGATCCATGCTGATATTGTAGATCTTGCTTACCGTGAAGACAGCAACCACCGCAGGATCCATACCAGCCAGATTGAAGCAGATGATTGTTTCTTTGGTTTTGGAGAAAAAGGCGGTGAATTTAACAAAGCCCAGAAATACATGGTTTTAAGCCCGGGTGATTCCATGGGATATGACCCCAAAGAAACCGATTCTCTTTATAAGCACATACCATTTTATATTAAGTTAAATCAGACTACCAAAAAAGCAACCGGATATTTCTATCACAATACCTGGGAATGTGACTTTAACATGGGACGTGAAAAGCGCAATTACTGGCACCGTTACAGCAGCTACTCCACCAACGGCGGAGATATTGACCTTTTCCTGATCTCAGGACCTTCAGTCCGCCAGGTTGTAGAACGCTATACCGATCTTACCGGAAAGTCAGCCATGCTTCCTAAATACGCTTTAGGATATCTTGGCTCCTCCATGTATTATCCAGAACTGGATGCTGACTGCGATGATGCTATTGCAGAGTTCATCGACACTACCAAAGAAGAGGGAATTCCTGTGGATGGTTTCCAGCTTTCTTCCGGTTACTGTGCCATTGAAACAGAACAGGGCATCAAACGCTGCGTATTTACATGGAATAAAAAACGCTTCAAAGATCCAAAAGACTTTTTTGCCCAGATGAAAAAACGTGGCATCTGTGTATCACCAAATGTAAAGCCGGGAATTCTTCTGATCCATCCAAAACTGGATGAAATGAAAGCAAAAGGCATGTTTGTAAAAGCCAGTGAAACAGAAGAACCTGGTATCGGCACCTGGTGGGGCGGAAAAGGCATGTTTGTAGACTTTACCAGCCAGGAAACCCGCAATAACTGGAAGGAAATGTTAAAAGAGAATGTCCTGGATTATGGTACAAGTTCCATATGGAATGACAACTGCGAATATGACAGCATGGTTGATAAAGACTGCCGTTGCTCTTTTGAAGGAAAAGGTGGAACCATTGGCCAGTTAAAGTCTGTTATGTCCAATATTATGTGCCACATCACCAATGAAGCGATACATGAAACCTTTGACAATACCCGCCCTTACGTTGTATGCCGTTCCGGTCATGCAGGCATCCAGCGCTATGCTCAGACCTGGGCCGGTGATAACTTAACCTGTTGGGAATCTTTAAAATACAATATTGCCACGATCCTTGGTATGGGATTATCTGGTGTTGCAAACCAGGGCTGCGATATTGGCGGCTTCTACGGACCTGCTCCTGAAGCAGAGCTGTTAGTCAGATGGATCCAGAATGGTATTTTCCAGCCTCGTTTCTCTATCCATTCCACGAATATTGACAACACGGTTACAGAACCTTGGATGTACAGCAACTGCACAGAATATATCAGAACCGCTATCAAACTCCGTTACCGCCTGTTCCCATATCTGTATTCCCTTATGGAACGTGCTCATGAAACCGGACTTCCTATTATGGAGCCTATGTGCAGTGCTTTCCAAAATGACCCGAAGTGCTATGAAGAAGGCATTGACTTCATGTTTGGTGACTCACTGCTGGTAGCAAATGTAGTAGAAAAAGGCGCCACAACACGTAAGATCTACCTGCCGGAAGGAAATAAATTTTATGATTTCTATACAAGGACTCCTTACGATGGTGGACAGACGATTGAAATACCGGTAGACCTTGGAAGTATCCCTCTGTTTGTAAAAGGCGGCAGTATCATTCCAATGGCAACGAACCAGATGAAAAATCTTATGACCGAACAGCCAAACGGAATTTCTATTCTTTGCGCGCCTGACTGTGATGGTTCCTTTGTCCTGTATGAAGATGACGGTGTTTCTATGGATTATGAAAAGGGCTGCTATTTAAAAACTTTCATTTCCATGGCTGCTGGGGAGCGCACCGTTCTCACCTTTAAACAGGAAGGTTCCTATACTACCTCTGTAGAAACCATGTCTCTGGACATGATCCACAGAGAAAAAGCTCCATATTGGGTAACGGTAGATGGAAAGGAAATTCCACATTTTCTTCATAGAAGAAAGTTTGAGGAGACTGACTGCGGTTGGTATTACAGCCAGACTTTAAAGTCTGTACTGGTAAAATATCCTAATCCGAAAAAGGATTACCAGGTTGTCGTTTCCTTTGAGCAGTTCGATCTGATCGGTATGTAAGAAAGAAAGGGGATAAAATAAAATGAAAAAACTGGCAGCAATTATAGCCGCTGTAGGACTGTCTCTGTGCAGTCTTACAGGCTGTGCTCAAAGCGGAGTTAAAAACAGTGCACAAGCCACTGCTGAAAATCCAATGATACTTACACTTGCCCACGGTCTTAGTGAAACTCATACAGTCCATATTGCAATGACTGAGTTTGCAGATAAGGTAAAGGAACGTACAAATGGAAGAATCCAGATCCAGATCTTCCCAAACGGACAGCTGGGATCTGAAAATGAAAATATGGAGCAGCTGATGGCAGGCGTTATCTCCATGACAAAGGTATCCGCACCTGGTCTTGCTACTTATAATGAATCCTACCATACCTTCGGCCTTCCATATATATTTGACAGCACCGAAGATTTTTACCACGTAATGGATTCTGACCAGATGCATGATTTCTTCCTTTCATCGGAAGATGACGGCTTTGTAACGCTGACTTATTATACTTCCGGTGCCCGCTCTTTTTACACAAAAAATAAAGCGATCCGTAAACCAGAAGATTTAAAAGGCTTAAAGATCCGTGTCCAGGATATGAAGTCCCAGACAGATATGATGAAAGCTTTAGGCGGTATTCCAGTAGCTATGTCCTATGGTGATGTTTATACTTCTTTACAGACCGGTATTATTGACGGAACGGAAAATAATGAAACCGCTCTTACCACAGGTAAGCACGGTGAGATCTGCAAAGTATATTCAACAGATCAGCATGCCATGATCCCGGATGTTATGGTCATGAGTGCCAAAGTATGGAAAGAGATCAGTCCTGAAGACCAGCAGATCATCCTTGAAGCAGCCAGAGAATCTACTGAAAGTCACAAAATTGCCTGGGATACTGCAATTGACCAGGCGATTGAAGAAGCCAAGAACACAATGGGAGTTGAATTTGTCAATGATGTAGACAAAGAAGCCTTCCGTGAAGCTACAAGCGGCATGATCAATGATTACTGTACACAGTACCCAGGAGTTAAAAAGCTTCTTGATATTATTGATTCAGTAGAATAAGGGAGGTTCGTCATGAGAGAATTTTTAGCACTGATCAAAAAATGGATGACCCGCCTGTTAGCCGGCATCGCTACTGTCCTTCTATCCATTATGACACTGCTGGTTTTATATCAGGTATTTACACGTTATATTTTAAACAGCCCTGCTGCTTTTACAGAAGAACTGGTCCGTTATTTTCTGATCTGGACCGGCTTCATCGGAGCTGCCTATGCCTTCATCACCAGGGAGCACATGTGCCTTGTACTGGTACGTGACAGCTTAAGTCCTTCTGGAAAACGTATTTTAATGACGGTTATTGATATTCTGATCCTGCTTTTTGCTATTTTTGTTATCACCATTGGTGGATTTAAACTGGCTTTAAGTGCGCAGAAGGTATTCTCTGCCCTTTTAGGTATTCCAAGAAGCCTTGTATACGCTATGGCTCCTATATCAGGATTATTTATCATTCTGGCTCAGATCATTAATATTTATGAAGATGTAACCGGAATTGCAGTTGAAGGAGGGAATGAATCATGAGTATCGGACTTACAACCGTTGTCTTGTTTGCAGTTTTCGGAATTTTGCTGTTTTTAAGCTGTCCGATTTCTGTAAGTATTATTATTGCATCTATTGTCACTGCCATATCCTCTCTTTCATGGGATCAGATCACCTTTATCACCATGCAGAAGATGAACAGCGGTGTAGAAAGCTTCTCCCTTCTTGCCATTCCTCTGTTTATCCTGGCTGGAAACATCATGAATAATGGTGGTATTGCAAGACGTCTGGTAAACTTTTCAAAACTGTTTGTAGGCTGGATCCCAGGTTCACTGGCTCAAGCTAATATTGTGGGAAATATGCTTTTCGGAGCACTTTCAGGCTCCTCCGTTGCCGCTGCATCTGCTATGGGTGGCTGTATCTATCCCATTCAGAAAGATGAAGGATATGATCCTGCGTTTGCAACTGCCGTTAATATCGCATCTGCTCCTACCGGCCTCCTGATCCCACCTACCAGTGCGTTTATCGTATATTCCACTGTAGCAGGCGGTGTATCCATTTCAACCTTATTTATGGCTGGCTACATTCCTGGTATCCTTATGGGTGTTGGTTCCATGGTAGTTGCCTTTATTTACGCAAAAAAGCATAAATACCCTACTTCCGGAAAAACACCTATGAAAGAGGCGATCAAGGTAACCTTAGATGCTATTCCAAGCCTGCTTCTTATCATCATTGTTATCGGCGGTATTGTTGGCGGTATTTTTACCGCTACAGAAGGTGCTGGCATTTGTGTTCTTTACTGCCTGATCCTCTCTATCTGTTACCGTAGTATCACTGTAAAATCTTTTATGAAGATCCTTGTAAGCAGTGCTTGTACCAGTGGTATTATCCTGTTCCTGATCTCCGCATCCTCTGCTATGTCTTTCGTAATGGCATACTCTGGAATTCCGGCAGCTATTTCCACCGGTATTATGTCCATCTCAACGAATAAATATGTGATCCTTCTTCTGATGAATATTATTTTGATGGTAGTTGGTATGTTTATGGACATTACACCTGCAATCCTTATTTTCACACCAATCTTCCTGCCTATCGCCCAGAGCCTTGGCATGACGGATATCCAGTTTGGTGTTATGCTGATCTTTAATATGTGTCTTGGAAACATCACACCTCCTGTTGGTTCTGTTCTTTTCGTAGGCTGCGGAATCAGCAAGATCAGTATTGAAGAAGTAACAAAAACCCTGCTTCCGTACTTTGCGGTACTGTTCCTTCTGCTTTTAGCAGTTACCTATATTCCTGCATTATCATTAGGCGTACCGAAGTTAATGGGGCTGATCTGATCCTTTCAAAATCATTTCCGGGGCTGTTTAAAACACAGCCCCTTTTTTATATTTCTAAGATTTTATATCAAGGTGTTTCCATTGTTAATACTGTTACCGTTCCGTCATGCCGTCTTCTTGTTTCTTTAAAAAATCTCTGGTAATCTAACATAAAGTAGGCTATAATAAAGCGAAAAACATTTAGGAAACAATAAATAACCATAGACATAGAAACCTTAGGGAAAGAGGGTGAAGGAAATGCACAAATTTATGCGCACCATTGGATTTGGCGGCTGCGACAGTGATCTGGAAATGGATAAGATCATGCGTAAGCTTGCAAAGACAGCATCAAAAACAGCTGTATTAGAAAGAAATGACCATCCCACACTTTATGATCTGCGGGCGGAACTGGCACCGGGAATGGGAATTGCCATGATCGGGCAGATGACAGAAAAAGGGACTTTTAAGCGGGAATATGCGTTCCCTTATGTAACTGGCAGTGATATTTCATCTACTGCTGAATGCTCCATCCAGCGCCATGCGGAGCGGGAAACATATGCCGGTCTTTTAGATGAATACCGCGTAGGCATTTCCCTTATCTTTTATATGACCAATTCCATTGAATACAGGAGCCGCCGCAGTAAGCGTCTTCCAGTGCTGGCAAAAAATATCTGCCTCTCCGGACTTGCTTCCCAGGGAAAGATCCTGCTGCCGGTGAAAAAGACTCCCAAACAGGCGGAAGACTTGAAACAGGCTGCCAGAAAGCGTGGAAGCCTCTTAGAAGCCGCACGCCGGGGCGATGAACAAGCCATTGAAACACTGACCGTAGAGGATATCGACCTGTATTCCATGGTCACCAAGCGCATTATAAAAGAGGATATGTACTCCATTATCGAGACCTGCTTCATGCCAAGCGGTATCGAATGTGACCAGTATTCCATTATCGGAAATATCTTAAGCGTCAATCTGGTGGCAAATGATCTCACAAACGAAGAGATCTACCGCCTGCGTATAGAATGCAATGATATGATCTTTACAATTGCCATTAACAAAGCCGATCTCTTAGGCGAACCGGCACCAGGCAGACGTTTTAAAGGTCAGATCTGGATGCAGGGAATTGCTGATTTCGGTGTCAATGATATGTTGTATTAAACTTAAAATACCCTCGCAACCGCGGGGGTATTTTGCACTTTCTATTTCTCCCAGAAAGCTGCAAGCAGCTCTCCAATCGCTTTCTTTTCATCTACTTCCACTGCAAACTCCACAGTCTCTGCTTCAAATGGATGTTCTCTCATATCTGTAACAATCATTCCCCTGCAATACTGGCCTTCGCACTCTACTCTGGCTTTGCGGGTCTGTGTCAGTACCAATCCCGGTACAGAGGCACACATGACAGCTAAAGGATCATGAAGAGGGCTGTCATCCATACAGTAGTTTCTGTCCTGGTTTCCCATGAAATACCATTCAAAGGCCTTTCCAAGATACTCTGCAGCCCGCTTTAACTCCGGTCTGCAATGTGTCTGGATCCAGTCCAGATAGGCGCGTTTAAAGCGCACCTTCATGGTCACGTCCAGTCCAACAGCTGTGATCTTCATTCCAGACTGGAAAACATAGTCAGCTGCCACCGGGTCACAGGCTACATTTGCCTCTGCCACCGGTGATACATTTCCACGCATGGAAAGTGTTCCACCCATCATGTACATATGTTTTACCAGTTTTACAAACTGGGGATATTTTTTAATGGTTCTTGCAATGTTGGTAAGAGGTCCTACTGTGATCAGGACCATTTCTCCCTGTAAACGTTCTGCGGTTTCCAGATAGAATTCTTCAATTCCTTTATCGAATGGCTTACGCTCACTTTTTGGAAGTTCTACATTTCCAAGTCCGTTTTCTCCATGGATAATAGACACGCGCCCGGCCCATTTTCCTGTAAGAGGTTCATTGGCACCGATAACTACCGGGATATCCGGCGCATTTACCAGATCCAGGATCTTCATGGTATTTTCTGCTGCCAGCCATGACTCCACATTTCCGTAAACACAGCCAATGCCCTGTATCTCATAAGCGGGTCTGTTTAATGCGTAGATAAGCGCAAGGGAGTCATCTACGCCTGTATCCATATCAAAAACGACTTTCATTAAGCTACCTCCAATGCACACCGGATCATGGTGTCCAGATTTTTCTCTCTTTCCTCATTTGTAAGGGCTTTGCTGCTGTGGATGCTGCTTCCTACAGTCAGCATGGTGAGCGCTTTCTTTCCTGCTCTGGCTGCGGTACAGTATAAGGACATAGTCTCCATTTCCTGTGCCAGAACGCCCATTTTCTCCCACTGGCCCTTTTCGCCTGCCAGATCCTCATAAAATACATCGGAACTGTATACATTTCCCACATAGAAAGGCGCTTCCAGGATTCTTGCCTGGTTGACCGCTGACTCTAACAGACCGTAATCAGCCAGAGGTGCAAATATTCCCGGCAGATGATACTGGGAAGCAAAATTGGAATTGCTGCAGCATCCCATAGCCAAGATCAGGCTTCCTACTTCCACATCACGGTTTACAGCCCCGCAGGTGCCCACGCGGATGATCTGATTCACGCCAAAGGTATTAAACAGTTCGTAGGAATAGATGCCCATAGACGGGATACCCATTCCGCTTCCCTGTACTGAAACTTTCTTTCCATTGTAATAACCGGTATATCCGTTCATCCCACGCACCTGGCTGTAGCAGATCACATCGGTCAGATAGTGTTCTGCAATGTATTTTGCGCGCATAGGATCTCCTGGCATAAGAACGGTCTTTGCGATCTGGCCCTCTTCTGCCTCTATATGAAATGTCTTCATTTTTTACTGCTCCAATCTGTTTTTATGTATATGTCCCTTATCTTTGGGCTCATACCTATCCGTTGGGGCAGTTTTATTTTCTGGTCAAATTCCCCAACGATGATTAATGTTTTTGAATGTTTCGGTCATTTCTGCGGTTAATATGCAGTTCATGCTGGTCCGGGGTAAAGAACAGTTTCTGGGAAAGGACCGGGGTATCATATTCGGAATAAAGCTCTTCTTCCAGAATTAAAAATGGCTCTCCTTCCGGGATATTTAAAATACCTGCCAGACGCTCTCTGGCATTTCCCAGACGCAGCTTTGTATCGCTGTAAAGGCCGCCGGAAGTCAGCAGTTTGGAATAAAACTGGTATACTGTATCCGGATCCTCTAAATCTACACTGCTCTTGTCTAATACCTCATATGGCATATATACCATGGCAAAACCAACGACTGTATCACCGCTGTAGTATGTAATATTGATCACAGCCACAATGCTGGAAGCCCGAAGCTTCAATACCTCCTGGTGCTTCTGTGTGGCCGGCTGGAAGCCTACGGTGGTCTCTACCTTATCTACTGGCTGCAGGCAGAAATCCACCAGCGGATTTTCGATCTTTTCCAGCCCTGCTTTTGCCGGACGCTGGGCGGAAAGTACAATATTTCCTCTTCCCTGCTGATTGACGATAAACCCGTCTTCCTGAAGAAGGAGCATAGCCTGACGCAGTGTTCCCCTGCTGACATTTAACTGTTCTGCCAGTATATTTTCGCCTGGAAGCTTATCTCCCGGCTTATATTTTCCCTCTTTTAACCATTCGCTGATGGTCTCATAAACAGTTACATACAGGGGGATCTTTACATTTTTTTCTTTAATAACGTTCTCTTTCACTGGCGGTTTAACTCCTTTATGTCTAATTCATGTTCATATCTGCAATTATAACTAAGTATAGAACTAATCCACCAGTTTGCCAAGTGCTTCCGGTCCCTTCACACGCTTTCCAACTACTACCAGGATCACTAATGTTACCACATATGGCAGCATCTGTACGAACTGGGACGGGATCGCCTGACCGGTAAGATAGAACCTGGCTGCCTGTGCTACCGCGAATACCATTCCTGCGCCTAAGGAGCCAAGTGGCTGCCAGCCGCCGAAAATATTTGCCGCAAGACCCATGAAACCGCGGCCTGCAACCATGTCGATAACGAACAGGTTATTCTGGGAAATGGACAGATAGGAACCGCCCAGTCCTGCAATGGCGCCTGCTGTCATCATTGCCACATAACGGTAACGGTTTACGTCCACACCGGCTGTCTGCACTGCAAATGGCTGATCGCCGATGGCACGGTAACGCAGACCATATTTTGTCTTGTAAAATACCACCCACACGCCCAAAGTAATAAGCAGTGTCAGGTACAGATAAGGAGACTGTTCAGAGAAAAATGCTCCTAAAACAGGCACTTTACACAATCCCGGAACAGTAATGTTAGAGATAGACGGTACAGAACCGCTCATTCCCTCTGTATTCCAGATTGCCTTTAACATAACGGCTGTAATGCCGCTTGCAAACAGGTTTACACCGACACCAACTACAGACTGCTGGGCTTTCCATTTCAGACAGAACAGGCCATAGATCCAGCCCATTACTGCACCTAAAACAACGGAAATCACAGCTCCTGCCAGTGCAGAACCAGTAAAATAAGAACCAACGGCACCGGCAAAGGAACCGATGAGCATCATGCCTTCAACGCCCAGCATAACTACGCCGCCGCGCTCTGCAATGGTGCCGCATAAAGCACCTAAAATAATGGGAACAGATAACTGCAATGTAAGGGCAAGAAAATTATTGATCATTCCCATGTTAACCCCTCCTCTTTCTGCTCCAGCGGATCAGCTCAGGAGCAGCTACAAACAAGATGACCAGACTCTGGATCACCGTTACCATGTTAGTGGAAACAGCGGTTTCACGGCTCATACGCAGGGAACCCATTTCCAGGACACCAAAAAGTAAAGACGTTAAAAGAACACCTGCCGGGTGGTTCTTTCCAAGAATGGCAACCGCAATACCGGTGAAACCAAAGGAAGGAGAAAATCCTTCAATAAAACGATGATATTTTCCGAAGATCTCTGTAACACCGGCTAAGGCAGCGATACCGCCGCTTAAGGTCATAGCCATGATCAGATAGAAATTTACAGGAATACCCGCTGTTTTCGCTGCAGATGCATTGGCACCTACGGCTCTTAACTGGTATCCTACGGATGTTTTCCAGAGGAAAATGTACATAAGTACGGCTGTTGCTAACAGTAAGAACAGCGCCCAGGTCAGTTGGGTCTTTGGAAGCAGTCTTGCAAACCAGATGTTCTCCGGAAGCATTTCTGTCTGTGCAGTAGAACCCGGTACCTTAAACGGTCCGTTTACCAGCCATGATGTAAATAAAGTACAGACATAATTTAACATGATGGCTACAATGACTTCGTTTGTCTGGAATTTTGCCTTAAAGATACCCGGCACACTTCCTACTAACATTCCGGCTGCAATACCGGCTGCGATACTTACAACCAAAAGAATCGGCGCCGGAAGGAAACTCAGTGTCAGACCGGTCAGTGTAGCTGCCATGGCACCTGCATGAAGCTGGCCTTCTGCACCGATATTTAACATACCGCAGCGAGAACCTAAGGCTACTGCCAGTCCGGTAAACGCTAACGGGATACTTTTACTTACTGTATTGGCTACTGCCTGAGGTGTTCCAAGAGCACCTTTCAACAGGGAAGAATAGGCAGTTGCCGGTGACTCTCCAGCCACAAGGATAAACAAGGCTCCGATCACAAAAGCCAAAACGATTGCTGCAAGGGATTTTCCCAGTTCTGCAGCCTGTTTACTGCTGATCCATTTCATTTGCCACATCCTCCTGTTTTTTTCCTGCCATAAATAAACCGATCTCTTCTGTGGTGTACTGTCCGGCCTTAAACTGTGCGCTCATTTCTCCTTCATAGAGAACAGCGATACGGTCGCCTAAGTTCATGACTTCAGACAGCTCCGCAGAGATAAGAAGAATGGCTTTTCCTTCCTTTTTCAGCTGAAGCAGTGTTTTGTGGACACGCTCAATAGCACCGATATCCAGACCACGTACCGGCTGTGCAACCAGCATAAAGGACGGATCATGGCTTGTCTCACGGCCTAAAATGATCTTCTGCTGATTTCCGCCGGAAAGCTGTCCAATGTGCTGGCTTACGCCTGCGATCTTGATTTCAAACTGCTCTACCTGGACTTTGGCATCCTCTTCCAGTGCCTTGTAATCGATAAAGCCTTTTTTGCAGTATTTGGGATCTTCCTGATAACCTAACAGGAAGTTTTCTGTAATAGAAAAATCAGGAACCATAGCGTCTTTGTGACGGTCAGATGGGATATAGCCCAGTCCCATTGCCTTACGCTCTTTTACAGACAGGTTCTGGACTTCTTTTCCGTTCATGGAAATAGTTCCTTCTTCTGTCTTTCTGTTTCCAACGATCATTTCTTCCAGTTCCTGCTGGCCGTTTCCATCTACACCGGCAATACCGAAGATCTCTCCTGCATGTACCTGGATGCTGACAGTCTCCTGGGCGCGCTTGTGCAGACGCACATTTTTAAGTTCCAGGACTACCGGACCATGAGGATCTTCTGCCTTGGTAACAATAGACTCAACCTGACGGCCTACCATCTGGGTTGCCAGTTCTTTTTCGTTTGTATCACAGGTATCGCAGTTAAATACAACCTTTCCTTTTCGTATAACAGTGATACGGTCAGATAAAGACATGGTCTCGTTTAACTTGTGGGTAATGAAAATAATGGTTTTTCCATTTTTCTTTAACTGGCGGAGGATCTTAAACAGTTCCTCAACCTCCTGAGGTGTAAGAACGGCTGTTGGCTCGTCCAGGATAATGATATCTGCGCCGCGGTACAGTGTTTTTAAGATCTCTACACGCTGCTTCATACCTACAGAAAGGTTTTCCACTTTTTCATCCAATGGAAGCCGGAAACCGAAGCGCTCTACCAGTTCTTCTACTTTTTTGCGGCTTTCTTTTCTGTTTAATAAAAATCCGCCGGACTCTTTTCCTAAAATAATATTTTCTAAAACAGTCAGCTGGTTCACCAGCATAAAGTGCTGGTGGACCATGCCGATCCCTAAAGCATAAGCATCATTTGGATTTGTGATCGATGCCTTCTTTTCATTAATATAGATCTCTCCTGCATCCGGGTGATAAAGGCCGAACAGGATGTTCATCAGGGTACTTTTACCAGTACCATTTTCACCCAGCAGACAGTGGATCTCCTGCTGCTTTACGATCAGGTCGATACCGTCATTTGCCCGCACCGGCCCGAAACATTTTACGATCCCCATCATTCTGATCGCATCCATAAAAATTAAACCTCCCGCAATTATGCGTTTTGCTCACTTTCATTCATGGTAACATCACCGTCAGGTGACATGTGTATCTCATTCCTTATTACTTCAGTTCGTAAGGTACTTCGATCTCTCCGGAAATAACTTTTGCCTTTAAGTCATCTAACTGCTCTTTGATGCTGTCAGAAACCTGGATATTGCTCTTTTCAGTGGTAACATCAACACCGCCGTCGCTTAAACCAAGAACCTGGTTCTCACCGGTATAGGTGCCTTCAACAACGCTGGTAATTGCATGGTATGCGCAGGAATCTAACTTCTTTAACATACTTGCCATGATGTAATCTGGAGCGATCTCATTCTGGTTTAAGTTTACGCCGATGGCTACAAAGCCTTTTTCTTCTGCTGCCTGGAACATACCCATTCCTGATGCGCCGGAAGCATGGAAGATCACGTCTGCGCCCTTTTCAACGAAGGTATTTGCAATGGTCTTTGCAGTGGTAGGATCGTTGAAGCTGCCTGCATAGTCGATCAGAACCTGCATATCCGGGTCAATGTACTGTGCGCCGGCCTGATAACCTGCTGCAAAGTGGTTGATCAGTGGGTTGTCTACGCCGCCGATGAAGCCGATCACTTTACCGTCGTTTAATTTATCGTCGATTTTTTCCTGCTTTGCTAAAACAGCCAGAGCGCCTGCTAAGAATGCGCCTTCCTGCTCTTTACAGGAATAAGAAGCTACATTGTCTAAATCGGAGTTTGCGTCTAAGAGAGCGAATTTCTGATCTGGATAAGTAGTTGCTACGTTGGTCAGAGCATCTACCTGTTCAGCGCCTACGCAGATGATCAGGTCATATTCGCCGGAAGAAGCCATTTCGTCCTGGATGATCTCTTCGTCAGATACGGATTTTGGCTCAACTTCATCGTAGGTGATGCCGTAATCATCAGCAGCCTTCTTAACGCCCTCTAAAGCCAGGTCGTTGAAGGAGTTGCCGCTTAAACCAGCCTCAGTAAAGATGATGCCTACGTGAATGTCGCTTCCGTCTGCTGCTTCTGCCTTGCTTTCGCCTTCTGCCTCGACTTTGGTCTCTGCGTTTGCTGCTGTAGTGCTCTCTGTCTTAGAAGAGCCGCATCCTGTTAAAGATGCTGCTGCCATACATCCTGCCAGTCCGAAAGCTGCCGCACGTCTCATGGTTGCTTTGGTGAAAATGTTCTTTCTCATTGTTTTTTGTCCTCCCTTTGGATCATTAAAAATAATAAATTCTACATGTTTTTCATTCTATCTGTACATGTATATCAAGTTGTTCAACAAGTTGTTTCAAATGTAGCATATTTAATAATACTTGTAAATATGTGGTTGACAAGCTTTTATATTTTCGTTAATCCTTTACAATTTATCTGCATTGTTTTTGTACAACTTTAATTATCATTTTGGGAAAATTACCCAGAAATACAAAGGACTTGCATTTTTCATGGAAAAAGGGTAGAATATTTAAAGATTGTGTTTCTGTAGCTCAGTAGGATAGAGCGTTCGCCTCCTAAGGTTGTGCTCTACCAGCTGCCTTACGGGGAAAAGTGATCGTTGCCAGTCTCAATTTAATATAAGTCTCTGTAGCTCAGCAGGATAGAGCGTTCGCCTCCTAAGCGAAAGGCCGTGGGTTCGAATCCCGCCAGGGACGCCAGCAAACACGCCGAAAACCTTTGATTTATCAGGGTTTTCGGCTTTTCTTATTTCTGCGGCTTTTGTGGCTTTTTTGCAAAAAACCTTGGTTTGCTAACATTTGCTAACGAGATTTGGCCTTTTGCTAAGAAAGGCGGTAAGTCAGAGGTTCGATTTTTACCAAAGGAACTTGCAAACATTTGTTAGCAGAAATTAGAGGAAGTTGCAAACAAAATCGCGAATTTGCTAACATCGCTCAAAAATGCTTTCAGAACCTTGCTAACAAAAAAAGTGTTTGGTCACTGTGCAAAGTGGTTCAAACAAAGAAAACCTCTCACAAAGTGAGAGGCGTTCTTCTAAGGGAGGGACTTTATAAAGCTTTTGCCAGCTGCTTGAGCAGTGCGGCAGTTTCGGGATTTTTAAGCAGTTCCAGTATCTTCGCTGCATCACTTTCATCACTTTCAGTGACGGCAGTATCCGCAGTTTTAGGCTCTGTATCTTCAACAGGATCAGGAGTCTTGGATGAGTAAAATGCTTCCTCCAATCGCTGAGCGTTTATGCAGCGATCCTCGTCGATGATGTGAGAATAGACATCTGCAACCATTTTTACCTGAGCATGACCAGAGTCGCCCTGGACGGATTTCATATCGCCGCCATTGAGTTTCAGCTTGTAGGTGATACTGGAGTGACGGAGAGAATGGAATACAACATGAGGCAGTCCGTTTTCTTTGATAAGTTTATTGAAAGCACGGTTAATCACCTGGCTTTCCATCGGACGGCCATTGCTGGAGCAAAAGACCAGGTTATTGTCGATGTATTCGTCTCCAAACAGATCCATCAGCTCGTCGATTTCTTTTTTTCTCTCTACCAGCATATAGGCAACTGTTTTCGGCAGGTACACGCGGCGAATACTGGTTTTGGTTTTAGGCTCTTTCAGGACCAGAGCAGTATGGGTACTGGCTATGCAAGGTGGAAACTTCTTAATAACACCTTTGTCGCTCAAATCGTCCAATGCACCTCGTGTAACCCGTTGTAGCTCTTTGTTGACGAATATATAAGCTGAACCATTTTCTATGCTCTGTGGTGCAATATCAATGCAGTCCCAGGTAAGGCCCAGCATTTCGCCAATGCGTAAAGAGCAGGAGAACGCCAGATTTAAGGCAAGGGAGAGGATAGGATCATCACAGACTTCCATCGCCTTGCTCAGAGTTTCGGCAGTCCATATATCCCGTTCTTTATGTTCTTCTTTGGGAAGTGTCGCATTCAGGACAGGGTTACGGCTGATTAGTTCCCAACGCACCGCCTGATTAAAGGCACTGCGAAGTAGCTTGTGAATTTCTCTTACTGTATGCGGGGTCAGATATTCGCTTGTGGGTTTGCGGTTGTTGACGCTTACCGTTTTCACAGAGAGCAGATCGCGGTAATACTTATCCATCATCCTTGGAGTGATGTCGGATAGTAACATATCTCCGATAATAGGAGTTATGTAGTTTCTCGCCAGACCACGGCGGCTTTCATATGTTGACATTGCCCAGGTATTTACACCATAGATGGACATATATTCATCGAGCAGATCGTTCAGGGTCTTTGCCGTAGGAATAAAGAAGGTTCCAGAGTCCTGCTCATACTCAATTTGCTTTTTTCGTTTTTTTGCTTCTGCATTTGTGCTGAAGGTTTCCCAACGCTGTCTGCGTTTTCCGTTTTCATCTGTGTAATCATACACCACAGAATATTTGCTTTTACGCTTCACGATAGATGCCATTTTCATTGCTCCTTTCTGAGATTTTCACATAATGAGTTTGCTTTTGATACCAGGCTTCAAAACTGCTGGTAATGATACGAATTCTTCGATCAATCAAGGTCGTCTCAAAATAGCCCCTTTTAACAAGGTCATAAGCTGTGCCAGATTTCAGCCCCAAAAGATCCGCCATTTCCGGAACTGACATCGTAGTATGCCTCCATTTCTCTCCGGGCGGTGTACCATCCACTTTTTTATAGTGGAACTGGCCGGCATACCAATCTTCAAAGCTATCCAGCATAACTCTCATTCGTCCGGCCACTTGAATTGTTTTGAAATAGTTCTTTTTAACCAACCAGTAGGATTCTACTTTACCAAGCCCAAGCATTTTGCCCATCTCTGGTACAGACATACTGGTCTTTACTCTTTGTTTTTGCATGGCTTTTGCCTCCTCTATAAAGTTTTTCTTGCTATGGCCTCATTGTAAGAGAAAGCAGAAAAAAAGTTAAGGATGTCGATTTGGAGATCGGCATCCTTGACAAATCATTCATCTGCGTGATCCAGCCAGTCATCAAAGCTCTTTTTGGAAATGCGGATATGACCGCCGACTCTGACGCTGTGGAATACACCCTGTTTTACCAGATTATATGCTGTGGGACGACTGATACCCAGAATGTCCTGAATCTCATCGACCGTATAGGTTCTTTTGTCATAGCTGACAGGATTTTGTTCATTAAAGCGGTTCAATTCCGCAATTCTTGCTTCAAACATAAAAACGCCTCCTTTATCCGGTAAGTGGCCTTACGGAGCCTCCATTTCCTCCGGAATATGAATATCTAAACTAACTTGCAGAGCATCATCAATCGCTCTCATTTCTTCGCGAGATACGCGCCCAATGTACGATAAAACACGCCTTTTATCAATCGTTTTAATTTGCTCCAGCAGAACAACAGATTTCAGTCCAAGCTCTGGAACGCTCTCCAGTGCATAGTGTGTGGGCAGCTCCTTTTTCTTAATCCATTTACTGGTGAGTGGAGCTACGATCAAAGTGGGGCAGAAAAAATTCCCCACATTGTTTTGAAGAACCAGGACAGGACGGGTGCCGCCTTGCTCTGATCCAAAATAAGGGTTCAAATTGGCATAATATAAATCCCCACGCTTATAAATCCAATCTTCTTTCATGTTCATCCTCCTATGTTTTGAGATTTGATTATGTAAGAAGGAGGCTCTGCAAATTACAGAGTCTCCTTCAATTTAGCGCCTGTTTTATCCCTTACTTGTCCACGACACCCCAGGGATTTGGGTAATCATTAAGCCGCAGGTGGCTGGCCTGCTTCTCAGGAGTTTCACCTCCACTTCGTTTGGTCTTACCCATGGCCTGCGACGGTTATTATCACGCTCGGACTATGGCTGTAAGAGAGCTTTCCTCCTTGTTATGCCATGACCGGATGCCATCCGATGTATTCCAGCCTGATATATTTCTGATAAACCGAAAACTCATCTATACAGCAAAAATGGGTTGGCCTGTTATGCGAGTGGCAGCTCTCAGAAAATATACCGCTGATGTAGCGGCTATTACGCCCAAAGAGGATCAAACTTAATGATTCGTATATGAGGTTGTCAAGGTGCAAGTGAAAGGATTTCCCTCTCACTTGCTACTGCCACTTTTTTAGAAAATCGCAACCAACTTTTTTATTTTTTCTTCAATTTTTTTCAATCGCTTATCTGCGGCTTGCCGAGTAATACCATATCGTTGGGCTAAACAAGTTGCATTTGGTATTTTCATTTCATAATAGGACAATATAAAATCTCGTTCTGCTGGACTCAGTTTCAATAGAGCTTGGTGTAAATCCTCAAGAAGTAAATTCTGAATAGCTTGTTCCGCAGTATCAACAGATTCATCCACAAACAAATCTGTATCCTGATAACCTTCCTCTGTGCCGTCACGATCTCCCACATGAGAAGCCGGGAATATAGAGCGACTTTTCTCATGTTCCTGGAGATAGCGGCTGTGGCGGTCCTCCTGTTGGTATTTTTCAAAATCTTTGCGAGAACATTCCATGATAATGCGGTCATCTTCATCACGGAACATTTTGACTGTTTCAACAAAAAAGCGCCCAGTAAAGCAACCATTGCGGCGTGCCTTACTGAACGCTGAAAAACTGATTTCCTCCCATTCCTGTGGGCTGTTATTTTTCCAAATGAATACTCTCGTCATATCCTTTCCTCCGTTCAAATTCTTGGTAGTCAGCGAATTTGAACGGTGTCATGGATATTTTGCTATGTACGCCTCCCAGCGCATACCGGCCTCCTAATACCGGGCAAAGAAAAAGGCCGGAAGTGTTTTCACCTCCAGCCATGTTCCTGCCGCCATATTGCAGCAGGAATGAAAAAAGCCCGGTTAATGCCGGGCCTTATGTAGAAAAGTATTCAATTTAGCGCATTCCTGCCACTATAACAAGTATAGCAGGTCGGAAGTCGGAAGGGAGTAGGGATTAGGTCGGGGATTTGTCGGGATTTAGTCGGGATTTAGTCGGGATTTAGTCGGGGCAGCTCCTCCAGGACTTCTGGAATAGAATATCCAAACAAGCAAACAGAAAATAAATAGATGGCTTCTCGTTTTCGGTCATAAAAGACACTGCGCTCTATATTTAGTTCTTCCAGCAATTCTTTCTCTGTACTGTTGAACCGATAGATAAATTGCTTAGTCAAAATTTCATAGTAAAGTTCTCCTCGATCCGGATACCGTTTCAGACGAAGGAGTGCACGGTCAATAATATTGACCAGCATTTGATTTTGAACAAGGCAGCAAACTTTTTCTTCAAAGGCTTGCAGTTCAATATCTGGTGCAAAATTTTCAAGATAGCAGAGGCCAGACTCTATATCTTGTTCTCCCATAATCCAAGCAGTTTCTTGTAATTCTTCTGCCCGTTCACTCAGAACCCAGACTACATCACGGTAAATCTTTAGAATCAGCTTACTTCTATGAAACGCAGCGTCGCTGTTAAGCCCCAAAGCTGTTAGCCTGCTGTTACATTTTTGGATTGTTGTGCTTTCTTTTCTCATAGAACATCCCTCCTTGTTCGCAATATTGCGAACATATTAGGTACAAAATAGCATAGCAGAGGAGCGTGAGAGAGGGCAGTGCCTCTCTCTATTCCCCCATTTGGTTATATCAGGTTTCTGGATTTTAGACGAATCTGCATTGCTTGCTTGGAAACCTCAAAAATATTTGCCATTTCAGCAATGAGCTGTTCATCTGTCCGGCCTATTCTAAGCCGGTAAAAACATTTTTTGATCTGCGGTAAAGGCATCAGCAGAGCAGAAGCCAGAGTATCCGCCTGACGCTCAATTATGCCATGACTTTCGTCGGAAGAAACATTTCCGTTATAAGCAGCAACATCTCCAGTACCAGAGTACAACTTCTTATGTAGTACCCAATGAGCCAGCTCATGGGCACAGGTAAAACGGAGCCGCCCTAATTTTGACGGATCACAAAGCCGTTCATCAATTAAGATTGTACCGGCTCTTACTGCAATCATTCGATACTGTCTCTGTATCTGGTCATATAAGACAACAGCACCGTCATCGAAAATTGTTTCCCCTAATATCTTGGGGTTTTTTCTTAGTGTATGAAACTCCAGGATTAGATCAAACTTTGTCTCGATAATGGTTTCGATTGGCACAGGACATGGTTGCCCGGATAGCAGAGAGGGATCATATTCCATCAGGATTTTTCGCCCTACTGCCTCGATTGCTTCTGTACGGATTTGTGGAATTGACAAAGCTCTCCCCCCTATCGTTTACGCTCCTTTAGCATTTTCATAAATGTCTGCCATTCTTCATCGGTAGCGTCTACTTCTTTTGCCACACGCAAGGCTGCCCGAACAATATCTTTTTCCATGATATAGTCTGGCAAATCAGCAGATACTGTATTGCGTGATTTTGCAGCCAGATCCAAAAGCAACTCATGTTCTGATTTATCCAAATTCAGAAAGGCGGAGATGCGTTCCACAAAATCTCCATTGGGTGCAGGACGGCGGCTTTGTTCAATATCACACAGATAACCGTAAGCAATATTCAAATGCTTGGCTGTATCGCGTAAATTGAATTTGTGCGCCTTGCGTTTCTCGGCTATAAATGATCCAAAAGTTATATTGCCCACAGCATTCACCTCTCATTTGTTCGACGAACTGCGAACATCTTGCTTATATTGTATATCGAACATCTGTTCACTTCAAGGATAAAAATTTCATTTGAAAAGAGGTGTTAAAAATCAATAACACCTCTTTTGCGCTATATAAATTCCTGAGCGATTTGCTGCATTTCCGTAATGCACTCTTTGGGAGAGAGAATTTTTATTTTCCCTTTGAATTTGAATATCCAGCCATAAAAAGTTCCACTGGGGTTCACTTCAATTTTGGCTGTGAAGTGTGTATCATCATACCTATCAACAGCAGCATCTTCTCCATAATGATCTATGATTACTCTCATCAATTCGTTTTCACATAGAAGGGTTACTTCCTTCGATGACTCCGATGTAAACATATCAACCATTTTATTTGTATAGGAGGCTACATCAAATCCCTCTATCGGCATAAAGTAAGTTTCCAGATTTTCTACACTTGTTAGCCGATCTACACGGAAGTGAGCAATTTTCTGATGCTTCAGAGAAAATCCAATCAAATAGTAATGGTCATTTTTCCATTCAAGCGCATAAGGATTTACGACATAATAATATCCATCATGCTTTAAGATTTTCTTTTTTTCTTGAGTATATTCATAGTATTGGAACCGAATTTGCTGATGGTTTCCAATCGCTGTTTGGATATTGTCAATGATGTAGTAAACCTTTTCATTATGCGGTTTGACACGGCTGGATAAAGCAGCAAATTTTTGAAGCTGCTTTGCCTGATGTAGACTGGTCAGACGGCATAATTTCTGCACCAGTTCCTCAGACTTCTTGGCAGAAATGATCTTCGAGGATGCTACTGCGTCTGTCAGCATTTTCAGTTCTGGATACTCAAACAGGCGGTTTCCCATAAAATATTGGTTTTGGGTACTCTTAACCACCACAATATCAATCCCCGCATCGATCAGCGCATTGGTATCTGCGTAAACAGTCTGCCGCACTGCCTGAATTCCTTTTCCATTCAGATGGGCAATGATGTCAGATACTGTGGCGGGATGGTTTTCATCGGTCCGCTCATAGAGAAACCGGAGTAATTCCAGTATCCGCATATTTGTTGAATTCTGCATACTTCACCTCCTCGATTCTTAAAATGGCCTATTTTGTATGGTGTCCAGCCCCAAAGACCAGAAGCAGGGCGACAGCACAGAGAAGCAGGCCGATCCAATTTCGATCTATAATCAGCTTGATCACCGCCACAAGCAGAAGTCCGCCTACCAGGAGCACAACGCCATTCATTCAGCGTCCTCCCGAAGCATAGTTTCCCATGTTGATGTCCAGCACCCCTCTGGGCGGCTGGATCAAGGCATCTTCATATTGGCACTTCCACTGGATCTCCCGGCACATCTGGCCATCCGCCACGCCGTCTATGGTTTCCCCATCCTCAATGGGGTTATCATGCTCCAGAATATAGGACGCTGCATTATAGGCGTGGTTTACCACCCAGTTGGGGTCCATGCCGTGGAAGTGGTACTGGAGATCCGGCAAAAACAGGGTGCTCATGCCCACCGTGTCGATGAGCATATCCTCCGTGCCCTCGATGTTGAAGAAACGGACATTGACGCCAAAGCGGATGAACCGATCCGGCCCCTCAATCTGATGGGAGCGCACATCCTCTGCCAGAAACAGCTTGCCGCAGTTCTGGAAATAGAACGCCTCACAGGTGGGGTACAGCTCTGCCAGAGCCTCCAGAAAGTCGGCATCCAGGTTGGCACGCTCCAGCGCTGGAAGCGCCGCAGTCAGCATATCGGTGGCCACCACCTGATATTTGCACTCCCGGAAGATCCGGTCACGGTCCTCCTGGCAGTCCCACATCTGGCTCATCAGAAAGGCATCAAAGCCTTTGCCCTTGAACTTGTCGCATTTCATCACCATCAGCTGTACCGGGCACTTGCCGTCCTGAAATTCCGCGACATGATCCAGGGCGGCAAAGCCGGCCATTTTCTTATCATAACAGAAGCACTCTGTTGATCCGATGTGCTTCTCCATTATGGCAGTCATTTTTTCTTTATCCGGCATTTCTACCGGCTCTTTGAACAGCATCTGAATGAGATAGGGACCTCCGGGCTGGGGGCCTTTTTTGTCGTCCAGATTTTGCTGGAAAGCTTTATTGCTCATTTGGTTTCCTCCTTAATAATCAAGCAGGATAGGCACCTGCTGTTCCTCGGCAAACCGCATGGCCCGCCAGAACATGGAGAAGGCAAACTTGGCAAGGGATTGAGTGTCATACTGGGTGTGTTCCGGGATGTCTGCCTTGCTGTACTGTCCATCTGAGTCTACGGTTCCGTCTACCGGGTATCCCTCCGTGTCTGCCCAACCAAGGATAGTGTCCTCATCGGCCTGCCATGCCAGCTGGTTCAGCTTTTCCAGCTCCTTCCGCAGTCCGCCCAAGGTGGCGATCATCGTCTGATCATCGGTGGGCAGAGGGCCTTGGAATAGAAAGCTGTCGGTGAGGGGAAGCCACCAAGTCGCGCCCCGAAGCAGGGACCACACCCGCTCCTCGTCCGATGCAAGGCGGGCAATCAGGGGATGCTCCCCGAAGTCCCAGTCCTTCTCCACGGTGAGAGGCACCGGTTCCTCGTATGTATGACAGGCAGCCACCAGCAGCATAGCGCCAAAGGCATCCCAATCCGGCTTATCGGTGTAATAGGGCCGCTCGTTGTCCTCCGGCCATGGAGTGTAGTGCGGCTGGTTCGGCTGGGAAATGGCGGCTAAGATCTGATCCCGCCAGTCCTCCACTGCCGCCTGGATCTCAGCCGGGGACAGCTCCTCCTCGTTGTCGGCGGGTTCTCCATCCGGGGTGATCCGGTTAAAGGTGTATCCGTTTTCCTCCGCCCACTGCTGAACAACAGTTTTCCAGTTGTGAGAATAGTACCGGGTCAGCGGCCCGGCGTAAATATCAAGTCCCATAGCAATGTCTCCTTTTCTGTTATGCAGTCATTCTTTTGCTGGAGCGAACATCTGGTCAATCTTCTCCAGATCGTATTCCAAAATCCAGTCATGAAATTGATGATAGAGAGGCAATAGCAGCTTCTGTGAGCCGCCCAGCACATCCAGCCCACGGTCATCGTACAAATGGTAGAGGAACGGCCCCGGCCCAGCCAGATAGACGCTGGACACAAAGCCGTTCCAGCCGCCGATGTCCCCCAGAATGATTTCCCGAAGAAGCAGCTCTGGTTGAAAGCTGATCTTGCTGAGATCCCAGTAAAACTGCACTTGTGCATGGGTATCCCCATCTTCATCCTGCTCTGTGGCCGAAAGTTGTTCATCGGGAACTGGGAGGCCCACTCGCTGCCGGATAACGGTCAGCAGGGACTCGGCGGGTTCTTCATCGGGATACTCGTCGATCCGCAGAAGGTCCGGCACCGCCGGAAGTGCCCGATAGATCGCGGCGGCTCGGTCCAGCGCCCCCTGAACATAAGCGGGGTTGGTTTTCAGCTTCGCCGCACGCCTATCCAGATAGATTGGTTCCTCCCCGCCGATCTTAAAACGAATGCCCACCGGTGCATGGTAGAACAGAGGGTGTTCCAGCCCAGCCATGCCCAGATCATGTAAAATGTGTTCAAACCGCTTTGCCAGCATGGTATCCCTCCGTTCTCATGTCATTTCATACAGCAGAGCAGCATCGCCCTGCACCAGTTCCAGATGGGAGCGCAGCGTATTAAGCCCGCTTTGCACCGCCTCGGTGGGCAGATCCCAGTCCGGGGCAATTTCAGCGGCCAGCTCCGGGAGATCCTGCTCCCGCAGAGCTGCCAGCAGTTGAGACGCCAGCTCTCCCTCCAGCAGAGCGCAGTCCAGGGTGTCTTCCGTCTGGGGAGCAGGAAAACGGACATCCAGATCCAGTTCGCTCTCACACCAGTCCCAGATGGCCATATAGACCGCGCCGGAGCAGTCACCGTCGGACAACTCCTGCCGCTGGTTATTTTTTATCAGATAAAAGGACGCGATCTGTGACATGGTGGTTCCTCCTAAATGTTATTCGCTTCCATCAGCCCTTCGGCCTGCAACCGGATCACATAGAAAGCCCGCACCCAGTCCAGTTCCTGCTCCATGGAGTCCTCCAAAGCCAGCAGGCGGCGCTTGCCAAGCCTGCGATCCAGAAGGGCAAAGATACGGACAAGGGGATTCTCGCTGACAAGGCTTTTCTCGATGCTCTGGTTGTCAAAGATCCCAAACGCCTCATAGAACACCTTTTGGTCAAAGGTGCCCTGCTCCAGCGCATAGGCATGAGCCTGATTGATGGCCTCTTTTGCGGAGTCGCAATCTTTCAGCGTTGTGGACCGCAGGTGATGAAATTTCGTCCACACATTCTCAAAATAGGTGTAGTAGTTGCTCCGCAGCACTTCCACACCGTCCATGCGAATGGCTGCCCGGCCCTCATGGTCAGCGCTTTTGCTGTAACTGGTGGCAAAATACTGGATGTGGCCCCGAAGCGCCGGGCACAGGTAGTCATTCTCCAATTTGTTCCGGATTCCGCTCCAGGTTGACATAGGTACTTGCCTCCTTTCTGAACTTGCTTCGGAATTTCATATCGGCGGGCGAAAGATTTCCAATCCCATAGCCCTCAATTTCTTTATTTTAGCAATCCATCTGTTTTTCATCACGAATTGGCGGAATAGTAAAGAAACTATCATCTATCTTTATTTGGGCATAAAGCATTCCGTTTGTATAACAATATCTATGCTTATTTCCTTTATGGACAGATCCATTATCATTTCACCTTTACTATCTGATTCCTTTTATCTGTGGTGGGGTTGAGAAAGTTTTTTTCAATCATGGTTTTGATTGTTCCTCCTTTCGGATCAGGATGCTTTTTCCCTCGGCGTTGATGCCATACAGGTCATCCAAATGGATATGAAATCCATCCTCACGAATGGTTTCCGCCATACCAAGAGCGGCTTTCGCCAATAGAAGCAGCCCCGCCCGGTTTCCCGTTAACTCCAATTCATTTCCGTCGGCATGAGTGGTAAAGGAGAGGTGAGCTTCCGGTTCCACTGGGAGGATGGGCAGTTGTTCATCATTCAGTTGAATGGTCAGCGTTTTAGTTTTCATTGCTTGTATCCTACCTTTTGAAAACTCCTCAATCAAAATCCATCCAGACCAGGTGCTTTCCGCAGTGGAGGCACTGGAACAGATAGCATTGCAGATGCCCGCCATTGACGGATTCCCGGATCATTTCTTTTTGCTCATCGTCCCACATCGGATCGTCCAGCACGTCCTCCAGCGCGCCCAGGGCCCGCAGTTCTCTGGCGCCCACATAGCCCAAAAAGGCGCAGTAGTCGCCGCAGTGAGCGCGCCAATATTCCTGCTGCCAGCCGGAATAGCCGGGAGTTCGGTGGATGAGCTCGTCCAGCTTCTCTGGATCGTCTACACCATTATCCAGAGAGCAATCGTCCTGGAAGCAGCCGTCATATTTCCGGGCTGCTTCGCCACTGGAGATACACTCCGGGCACAGATACTCAATATCCTCCACAGCGTAAAAGGGGCCTGTATAGAAAATATGGGTCGTCTTGCCGCAGCAGTCGCAGACAACGCCGTCTGCGGATTCCTCAAAAGCCCCAGTTTCCAGAGGGTTTGGGTGATACCGGAAGGCGGGCAGGCCCAGCTGGGCCTGCCGTTCCTTTTCTTTCTGCTTTTCCTCCGGCGTTTTGGGCTTGGGGAGAGCATAATGATTGCCCCAGTTTTCCGCATAGTCCTTCAGCGTGCCCAGCCGCTTGAGGGTCTTTTTATCGGAACGATTTCCGATTTGGCAGAGCAGTTCATAGGCATCCTTCTTGAAGTCCAGTAGATCATACATATCCACCAGCACTTCCTTGGCCTGCTGATCCTCACTCTGCTCAAGTTCTTCCTTGAAGGTATATAGAGCGCAGACACTGTCCGGACCTTCATTGGTCGCAACAAACTGTTTTTTTAGTTCGATATAGGTTTTCTGATATTCTGTCATTGGTCGCACCTCCCATCAATCCCACCAGAAATACCAGACAGTGGACTGCCACAGGACATCTGCCAAGGAGCCAATGCTTCCATCCTCATTCTGATCCAGATCTGGGCAGAAGCCATATTGCTCCACAGCCACTTCCATAGCTCTTTCCTTGGAGATCGGAGTCGGAAGTTCAAACTCCAATTCATCGTGGCTCATGGCGGCAGGGATGGCACCATGCTGCTCGAACCAGTATTTCGCCACTGCCATCAGGTCCGGCGTGTCGGGGCACTCATTCCAATTTCCAAAGGGCAGATAGGCGAAGATCTCCCAGGGGTTCTTGACCGGAATTTTGGCCAGAATGAGCGGATAGGTCATGTGGCTATCCGAATCCCAATAGCAGGAGAAGCGGTCATTGTCATAGCCGCCCTCCATCTCGCCCAGGACTTCCGCCTCCCAGTCCATGTCATCGTCCTCGGCTTCTTCCTTGCGCTGGCCGGTCAATTCCTCCAGAACCGCCTTTCCGTCCTTGATGGGAGCGGAGAGCATCTTCTTCCGGTACTCCTCTACCGTTTTGAGGTCAAATTCATAGCAGTCCGCATCATGCTCCGGGTCGGCGTTCATTACCAGACATTCCAACAGCGTTTCATCATCCGCCTGGATAAGTACGGGAACAAAGCCCTCCCGTACCCCCAGCCGCTGGGCGTAGCTGTATGCCGACATGATGGGGTCATCATCTGCCATGGATGGGAAATAGGTACACTCGCAGTCCAGATACTCCATGATGGCCTGAGCAACCTCGGAAGGCTCCAGCGTGTCCTCGTCGAAGTCCTGTCCCTGCCAGTTTTCAAACCGTTCCCCGATCACCTCTGCCATAGCCTGATAGTAGTCCTCGTCAAAGGGGATGAACAGGTAGGCTTCATCCTGGAACTCATCAGAGTGATACCGCTCCGGGCCGAAGAAGCGGAGGGCGTTGTCGTCAACATCGGCAGAATAGTAGGGGCTGTCGCCCTCTCCGTAGTAATAGCCTGCAAAGGCACGGCCTTGCTGATTGAATAGCACAGAGAACAGACAGCCGTCCAGCTCATCCCGGATAAACTCCCGCAGATCCACGCTGGCAGGATCAGCTTTGACCTGTTTGGCCACTTCGCTGTATTCTTTCAGGAAGTCCTCACCCATCAGGTCGTGCTCCATGCACCAGCGCAGGTAGATGGCCATGTGGTTATAAGCGTTGATGGGGTCAATTGGCAGTCCCTTCTCCTCAATGCTCTCGATATGATAGGAGGCATCGTCCATCTCACCGTCAAAATCATCATTGGAAAGGGTGCCACGGGTGATAGCATCCTGACGATCAGGCTCCACCACAAAGCTGATGCCGTTCATTTTGCCCAGCAGGGCGTCCGCGTCATGGGCCAGCTTATATTCCAATTCATCCCGGTAGAGAGGAATCACCTGATAGAAGTTGACCTCCTCGCCACTCGGCAGGATGCAGACCTCGCTGCCATCTTCGGTATCCTGGGGACCAGTCAGAATGGCGGCGCACAGCTTTGTGTCCTTTGCAAAATCCTCCTCATTGTCCATGGTATGGCCGAAGCCCAGCCAGGTATCGCTGGCAATGGGAAGGCGGGCCAAGGATTTCAGCAGGCGGATGGGCCAGTACCACTTTTCGTCTTTCATGGACTCCTGATCCAGCTTCCAGTCCGCAGGCAGGGCAATGGCCAGCTCCGCCCGCTCCAGCTTATATTCCGCCAGTTCCTCCGGCACATTCATCCGGTGAGCGCCCATGCCCATGGTGACCAGGGTGCAGTAGTCCCGCTCCTCAGAGGGCGGCACCACGCAGATGTCCACATGGATGTCGGGAGAAACCAGCTCATGGAACACATTCTCGAACTTGCCGAAATACTGCTCAATGTGCCCCTCGACGGCTTCCATCTCCTCCTCGGTGTAGACTTCGGGATTACTGAATTCTTCCTCATCCTGCGTGTCATCATTGTCTGAGTGGTCGCAGCTGTCATCCTCCGGATCTCCCTTTATAGGCTCGTAACCGATCTTCAGGGTCATCTGTTCCTCCGGCAGGGAGACGCCGGGGCTGCGGGTGATGGTGTGCTTATCGTCCGCAGAAAAACCGATGGTCTCGCCGTCTTGCAGTGTCACATCACACGCCAGCACATAGGAGGCAAGGCTGGCCAAAAAGTCCCGCAGTTCCTCCGGCTCAGCGTCGGTGTTCAACACCTCCATTTCCTCCTTGCCAAACACATCCATGCCGTAGGTGTAGCCGTTTAGGCCCCCCTCGCTCCGGTACAGGCCGAACCAAACCCAGTTGAAGATGGGCAGTTCGTCCTCTTTGAGCATATCGGCAAGGCCCTCATAGAAACGAGGCTCAAATACCACGCCGCTGGTGTAGACACCGGTGGCGTATTTCTGCTTGCAGCACACTGCCATCGCCTTGGTGAACAGCTTGCCCCGTTCCAGCAGTTTTTCCTCCTCGCCCAATACAGCCACCATGATATGGGCCTTGTGCGCTTTGGCCACCTCTACGGCCTCTGGCCACATATAGTTGTTTTCGGCGTTGATCTCCGCTTCATTGTCCGGGATGTGACCGTGGAAGAGTGTCACGATCAGCATCATGCCGCCGACCCGCATTACCACAGCGTCATCGCTGTTCTCATCATCTTCGTCGCCCTCATCCGGCTCCTCATCTACGATGCCCCATTCTTCCCGTAGATTCCGGATCAACTGCTCCTTGTCCCATTCCGCTTTGGAGAGGAGCACAGACCCGGCAAAGGAGCCCTTATGGTCAGTTTTCTCCTCGTCGGCGTCATCCTCAAGATCCTCTACATCTTCATCCGGATCATAGAGGGATTCATGCTCCAGTCCGCGGACAAATTCCTCAAAGCTGTCTGCCAGATGGGTAATCTTGTAGTCGTTTTCCTGATCCACATGGACTACCGCAGGCTCTCCCTGGGGGCCGCAAGCTCGGTAGTCCAGGAAAATCATATCGTGTCCGGCGCTTGGACAGTCACAGATGGCCACACCGATGGCAGGATACTCCCACTCATCGATCATAAACTGGCTGCCCAGCTCTCCGCAGAGGGAGCAGCTCTTTTCTCGTCCGATGCCGAAAATGCCGGTGATGGCCACATGGTCATCTGCCCAGCAGGTAGGTTCATCGCAGGGATAGCAGGTGTTCACCGGAATGCCGCCGTTGTGCTGCTTCATCAGCCAGATGTAGGCGGCGGGCAGCTTGTAGCCCAGTTCCTCCTCCACGCTGGCGATCAGCTCATCGGAAGGCGGATCACTGACATATTCTTTCAGTGCATACCAATTATCATCCCAGAAGTTGGTGAGGTCGAAGCCCTCAAATGGAGTATCACCGGGCACGAATTTGGCCTTCTTCTTCCGGCTGCGCTGGCGTTTCCGGATCTCCGCCTTACACTCCCGAATTACTGCCGGGGCATTTTCGTCCTCGGGGTCCAGCTCCGCCCACCGCTCGGCGTAGGGGATGGCCTTTTCCTCCTGACCATAGAGATACTGATAGCCATAGGCCATCCGCATATTCCACTCCGCCTTGTCCTGGCCTTCCTCCCGGACGGACTCCAGCACCTCAATGGCCCTCAGAAGGGCTTTGTCTCCCTTGGATTTCAAAGTACCTTCGTCATGGTCCCCGATGATGGCGTAGTTCTCCAGTGCACGGGCCAGGGCGTAGGCGGTGCGGTAGTTCCTCCAGTTCTCCGGGATGGCATTCAGTGCCTGGATACAGCGGGTGTACTCATCCTCGTCGTTCCACTGCTCCAGCTGCTGGAAGAAGGATTCGGCGTTCTGTTGGGTGTAAGGAATATAGTCCATGCCCGTCAGCGTTTCGTCCAACTCGTCATCCTGATTCTCAGTTTCTGTCCCATCATCTTGTTGCTTTAGGGGTACAGAACCGGCTTCACGGCGGAAGGTGTGGAAGATGGCCCATGGGATGTCCGTGCCTTCAAAGAACTCTTTCGCCATGTTCAGCGCCTCTTGGATGTCCCAGGCGATGAAGTCCACATAGCCACAGTAGAGGCCGGTAGCCCCGCCGGTGAGAGTGAGCACTTCCGAACCATCCCCGCCGGTGAGCACTTCCTCCAGTTTGTCCCGGAAGTCGAAAATTTTCTGACTGCCTTCCTCCTCCCGCAGGGTATCCAGGGGATAGCAGAAGAAGCCCGCCACCGCGCCGTCGGCATGGAGATCGTCCATAAAATCATTGTCGGCATTCAGATAGCCGTTGATGAGCGGCACACAGCAGGTGGAACCGGCCATTACATCCAGCCGCCAATCGGCGTCCGGGTCCTGTTTGGGTTCCATTTTGTAACCAAGGTAGCTCTCCAGATAGGCTTCCGGGTCGGTGGAGAGCTCCAGGCCCTGCTCCCGCAGTTTGTCGGGCAGCTGGGACAGGAGGAAGGACGGCTCTGCCTTGGGTTCCTCCAGCACATCAAAGCTGTCTATGTATCTCATGTGGGAGATCTCGCCCAGCACTTGGTCGGTGAGGGTAGTGAGCATCCACCAGGCCCGGCCTTCTTCCTCCCGGAGCATAGGCAGTAGCTTTTCGCAGTAGGCGGAGATGGCGAAGCTGTTTTCACCCTGCTCCTCCAGCCAGATCTGCACATCCTCCCCGGAGATGTCCCAGCCATCCTCAGTACGCAGGCCGATGTTCTGGAGAGGCTGACGGCCCACAAGGATATTCCAGTGCTCCAGCACCTCCTTGGGGGCGTGCTTCTGGAAGTAGACCAGCTCAAACAGTTTGACCTTATCCCCCTCCGGGGTGAGGATCAGCTCATGCTTTTCGCCGTTGAAGCCCATCTCGAAGGAAATCTCGTCAAAAACCAAATTCAGGGTTTCCTCCATTTGGGCCACGATCTCCGCACCGCGGGTGTGATCTTTGTCCTCGTCCATCATCTGGCGCAGCTCTGCTTCCATCTCGGCAAAGGTTTCCCACCAGTTCTCTGTCCGTTCCCGGAAGCACTCCCAGAACTGCGGCAGAGAAATACCCTTTTTGCACGAGTCAATTAGTTCCTCCATGTCCTGTCGGGTGTTGAGCTTAGGATCATCACCGGGATGCAGTTCCAGAGCTTTTTCAAAATGCCGCAGAGCGCGGCCCTCCTGATCCAGATAATAATAGGCATACCCCATACGGAAATTCCAGGAATAAGTATCTCCCAGTTCCTCCTCATGGGACTGCATCAGTTCCAGTGCCTGGTGAAGCAGCTTCCTTCCCTCCGGCTCGCTGGAGTCCGCCAGATTGTTGTAGGCGCGGGCCAGCTCCATATCCATTTCCGGGGTACGCTCCTCGGCAGAGATTGCCTCCAGTGCGTCAACGATTTTCTGGTGTTTGTCCTCCTCATGCCACTTCTGGCACTGCTTCAAAATATCCATATCAGGGTCCTCCTCGTCCTCATCTGGTTTCCAGTCTTTGATCTGCTGGAACACGCCATTTTCATCCCGCTCAAAGGCGCAGGGAGCGGGGGTGTTCAGCAAAGGGATGATGTCGGGATCGTCATTGCAGATCGTGTTCAGCTTGTAGATCCCGGCGTTGTTAGGGTCGTCCATGTACTCGTCGCTCTCATCACCGGCGGTAAAGCGCCAGCCGCTGTCCCAGCCGCCGTCCGGCTCCTCCCTGTAGCAGTAGCCCACCTTGCGGCCCTCTACTGTGATGCGGTTGGTGGCGATGCAGCCATCGGCACCCTTCCAGTCAGGGAGCAGAGATTTCACATCCTCCGCTTTCACATGGTAGTCCCGGTTGCGGCCAGCGGCCTCGTACAGTTCCTTCCGCAGCGCCTCCACATCCCGAGCCATCTCCTGGATCTCCTCGTTGTCCATCATCTCACTGAGGTCATATTCCAGCGGATTCTGGGCAAAATCCGCCAGTGCCTTGTTCATGGCGTCATGCTCCTCTGGCGTGACGGTGATGCGGATGCGGCGGGCAGGGGTGTTGTACTCGTCCAGATCCTGAAGGTTTACACTGCCGCTGACGCTGCACTCCAGCAGGATGGCGGCCAGATCAGTGACCACATCAATGGCGAAGTGGAAGTCCATCTCCACGCCATCGGAGTGTGTAAACTCCAGATACTCCACGGTCTGGCGGAAGTCCCAGTTTTGTTTGTCCAGCCCAATCTTGGCAAATATCTCGCTGAGGGGGATCTCCTCTTTCTTCTGGTCTTCCAAAAATGCCACAAGGTTCAGACTGTCATCGGAACCGCCAATAAAGTTGCCCCAGTATTTTTTGATATACATTTGTCGTGCCTCCTGTTCTGAATCCAGTCGATCAATGAGCTGATTCAAGTGTTCCAACCACGCAGGAGCGATCTCACCGCTGTCCTCGTTCTTCCAAAGATCCACAATCTCACGGATGCCGTCCTCGTCCGGCACCTCGTTTTTGATGTCGGTGAGCTGCCGCAGCAGGAAAGCAAGGGCTTCTTTGGATGCTGTGAAACCGGTGACTTTATCCCATATAGCTTCTTCATGATCGTAGTCCAGCTTGCCATTATCCTTCCATTGGAAATACAGCTCCGCCAGAGCCATCGCAGTATTGTCAAAGAGGAAGTCGATTTGTGAGAAGTCAGCTCCCAGCATGACTTCCTCTTTCATCAGTTCGATCATCTCGCCCAGATCCATTACCGGATGCTCCGGTACATATTCATTTTTGAGGATGTCCAGTACATCCAGTCCTTCGTCACGCTCTAATGCTTTTATGCCCCATGCTCCCATGTCGGCACCTCTCTTTCTCTATTTTGTATCAAGCTTCTATTGTCAATCATAGTTCTCCAGCCGAATGATAGGCCGATAAAAGTCATAATCTCCGTTTAGTTCATTGTCCTCCTGCACTTCCGGCTTACAGTGGGGCGAACAGGGTAGGAAACCGAGAAATGGACCCAGCCCGCCGCAGATATTGCACCCGCCATCGCCGCCGCAGGTGGTAAGCCTATCAGCCTGCACCACTTCCCGCATATAGGGATCGTAGGCGATGGACAGGCCGAAGAAGTTGGGTTCCTCCATGTCATAGGGCCGGTTCTCATCCTCATCCATGTTCTCAAACCAGTGCAGACGCATGGAGTAGTCTAACCCATCTCCCCATGGAAACAGGGTCCGACACCCGCCGCCACACAGGTAGGCCCACTCGTCCGCCGTGGGCAGGGAGAAGCCCCTGTTTTCCAGCATGGCAAGAAGCGCATCGTAGTCTGTGTGGTTATAGATACAGATCTGAAAGCCCTTTTCCGTCCGCTCAATGCGGGCCGACTGATGCAAGGTAAGACTGCTGCTGTCACTCCAGGCAAAATCACGGAATTCCTTCAGCCAGTCAGGGTGGACAGTCAGTCTGGGATCATCCATTTTGACTGGCTCCCAGTTAATTTCCTCCAGCTCCCGGCCCACCAGCATGGGGCCAATGGCCGCCTGCCGAACAGGAGCCATGCTTTCCCGGATCATCTCCTCCGGGTCCCGCTCCATTTCCCATTCCCGGAACAGATACTCCAATTCCTCTCAGCTCTCCTGATTCAGTCCCACGGCAAACTGCTCCCAGCCCAGGGTGACGGTATCGCCGGGGACAAAGACGAACTCCCGACCATCTTTCTTGAAGATGCCGGTGGTGCAGCTCTGGCCCCAGCGGTCAAAAGTATGTAGACCGAGAAAGGTCATATCATAACGGGCAGCCAGGCTTTCCATCAGAGTCTGCTTCTCGGTTGTATCCATTTGATTGAATTGGGGACGGGACAGTTTTTCGTTCATAGTAAGTTCTCCTTCAATCCTTTTTGCGTGTTCCAGCAGATAGCTCCGACCATCCTGCTTGGCCTGCTCCAAGTATTGTGGAAGCATGACGGAATGGATGGCGTCCAGTGAGACCAGAACAGCGATCCGCTGGTATTCCTGTAATTCGAGGGAATAACAGTTCCGCTCCCAGAACAGCGGAGCGAACTGTTCTACACAGTCAGGACGCAGAGCGGGCATCGCCAAAAGCGCCCGACGGCTCACATATTCATTGGGGTCCTTTGCGAAATCCAGAATTATATCCCTGACTTCCTGACTACATGAGCATTTCGGCAGATAGGCGGCAAACTGCCACTTGGCCTCACTCTCATTGGAGGCTGCGGCCCTGCGGCAGAGGCACTCAAACCATTTGGGATGGGAAGTTGTTTCCTGTATAAATCCTTCCGCTTCGTTGGCTCTGGCAATTAAATAGACCATCTCATCCAGCAGGACGCTGTCTGCCGTTTCTGCATCCATTTGGGTCAACACATGGCAAAAGGCATCAAATATATCATTCCACGCAGGGTAATCGACCTCCCACGCACCGCCAATCTCCTCGGTGGTTTTTCCGGGATAAGTGATTTCCTGCCACTGATGAAATTTTCTTGCCTGCTCCAGCAGGCACTCCCTGATGTCCTTTGCCATACGCTTACCTCACAATTCTTTGCACAGGTTTCCCAGTTCCAATGCCTGTTCCACAAGGCCCAGGAGCAGGCTGGAAAAATTCTCGGCAATCTCCTCCAGATCGGCATAGTCACAGTTATAGCCCCGGACTCTGCCGCTCTCTAAGTCGATAAATACGATACTCCCGTCACCCAATCCTCCGATTGGAAAGGTGGGGCCGTGGTCATATTCGCTCATGTAATCCTCATAAGCCTCTTGAAAAATCGGGTAGGCTTCTTCCAACTCTTTCAGTGTGAAGATCCACGGTTCCGCCAAATAGCAGCCGCCGAAGTTCAAAAGTAGCCAGCGGTACTCTGCTGGGATGGGAGTATACCTGTTTTCAAATCGTTTCACAGCATCCTCCGGTTCTGGGCAGGTACCCTTTGTGAAGGGGCTTACTTTATAAGCAGTTTGAATTTTACTGCGGTTTTTTTCCAAATTCATGTCATGCATTGTATTTCCCTCACAGAGCATCCAGGTTTTCCTGTAAATCGCCCTGCATCAAGTGCTGGGCAATGGCTCGGTTCAGTGGCTTATGTGGGTGATAGGCTGCCTGCTCTACATCGTGCAGGCACTCCTCCATCAATGCCTCTGGCGAAATGCCTTCCCGTTTGCCATAAAGGTGGCCGAAGGTATAGCACACGGACTTGAGAAAGCCGAAAATATAGTCGTGATTGCCACGCATACTGGGTAGGTCGTTGAACGAGCCCATACCTCCGTATGCCCGAAGGTGGTGGGCGACCTCACGGCGCTGGGTCCAATCCTCAATATCCTGTTCCAGCCAGTCGATCCAGTTTTGGAATTCTGGATGGTCTGCCAGAAGGATGGAGCGCAGACAGGTCAGAGCCTCGGTATAAATATCGGTCTGTTTCATCAGAACCCTCCTGATTCTTTTAACGCTCCATTATAGGTGTGGCTTTCCCAGATAGCCTCAAATTCCGCTTTCTCTATGACGCAGGCGTGGAACTCCTCGCCCCAGATATGGGCGTTTAATTCCTCCACGGTGGGGATGGGCGTGATTTCAATGGCTCCATCGTAAAGGTCGGGTATGTTGTGGGTGTGACCGTCCATAAAGATGTCAATGGAGCGGAGAGCCAGCCGCTCATTTCCTGTATCCACTTCATAGAGGATGACCGATGGTTCCCCCTCCGGTGCGTCCTCCCAAAAGAGCTTGATGTACTCGATCATTCCATTTCCTTCATTTAAACCAATGCCACCCCGTCATGGTGCCGGTTACTTCATCTATCTGTACCGCAATATCATAATTGCCACGACAGCCCAGCAAAGCTGTAGGATGGTCGTTTTCCAGAATCAAATCATAAAACTCAACCGCTATGTCTTGAAATTCCTTCGGAATCTCCAGTGCAGAGAAGAAATCCACTGATTGAGCATTTTGGAAAAATTCAATGGCCGTTTTACTGCATTTTACTATAATCCCTGTTTGAGTGGTCAATTCTTTCATGCTTTCGCAACCTCGCTCATGTTCAGATACATCCCCATCGTTTTTTCATTGTCACAGGCCGCCCGGATCATTTTGGACAGCAGCATCAGGTCATCGATGTATTGGGAGTACACGCAGAACACATCTTCGTCGGAGTCGAAGTGAAACAGATCCACGCCGCTGTTGTTTTCCTCGAACTCCTGGATCACGCCCCGGACAAGCCGCTCCCAATCCTCGCTGCTGCCGATCAGTCCCAGCCGTCGGAATTCCTCTGTCCGGAATCCGTCACTGATTTTCAGCAGAAGGGAGATCGCATAGGGGTGGTGGGGAACGAGAAAGAATGGCGCGATCTGCTCCGGCTTTACCCAAATTTTGAAGGGCGGGCGCGGGTCAGGTATCCAGGGCAAGATTTCCCATTCGACCTCCGGTCGGTTTCCGTATTTGCAAAGGTCTTTCATGGCTTCACCGCCTGTTCAAGTTTCTTTCTGCATTTCTCAATGTGGGCTTGCTTGGTAGCTGTGATCTCCCGCACCAACTCTGTCTTCATCTGCAATAGAAGCGCAATCTTCTCAGCAGGCATCCCGTCCGCTGCCAGCATACAGAGAATTTCCTTCTGTGCGGAGGCTTTTCCAGCAGCAAAACCAGTATCATAGTCGTGAGACAGCAGGGCAAAGAATTGCTCTGGTGTCAGAGTGGAAATCAGTTCCTGCTCCCCGTGATAGATCCTGCTGCGGAGCATTTCCAGTTCATAAAGTTTCATTTCTGCCATGCTGTACTCCAATCGTCAAATCGGTCTATGTAATCCTCCCCATAGCCCATGCGCCAGCCAATGGAGTATCGCTCGATTTCCCGGTGGGCCAGCCAAGGGGGAGGCATGATTTTCTTATCTTGTAGTGCCATATTGTTTTCCTCATTTTTCTTTCAGGCTTCGCATCCGTTTCATGATCTGCTCCTGTTTTTTCGCGGTTTTACGCTACCTTCTCAAAAATCCCGCAGCTGTTCAAACTGCTCCAGCAGAGCATCTTTTTGGAGCGTTTCGCCCGGCAGAGCATCCAGAATATCCCGCAGGGCCATGTAGATTTCATCCCGTTCCTCGGTTTCGATAAAGCCCATCTTGTTGAAGGTCTGGGTATAGGCTGTCACCGCATCCAGCGCCTGGGACTGGGCGTCCTCGCCCGGTTTAGCGGCCAGCTGCATCAGCTGGGAACGAGTCTTTCGGTATTGATTGGCTGCCTTTTTCGCAGCAGAAGCAGGGATATGCTCCGCGCCGTCCCAGCCTCGGAAGGGATTGTCCAGGTTTTGCGCCAGCCACTCCGGTTTCCGGGGCTTGGTGATCCGCAGATCCATTCCCGGCTTGCCTTTCCAGATCTGCTTTGCCGCTTTTGCCGCCGTCTCCGGCAGGCTGGTCATCCAGAACCAGCGAAGCTCCGGCATCTGCTCCGGGGTAGGGATGTCAGCTGCGCCGAAGCCGAACAGGTCGAAGGTGGAAAGGTTCGTCAGTTCCCGAGCCCCTCCCACGGCGGAGAAGTTCTCCAGGTTTCCCGGCGCGCCCCAGAGCCGCAGTTCCTTTAAGTGGGGATGGACAGCAGCCAGTCCGCTCAGATCAAAGTCCTTCAGCTCGATGCCATGCAGCCCCCGTAGGTTCGGCAGTTCCGTGTGCGGGCGGTATTCCCCGATAAATTGGAGGGTCAAACCGCTGCCATCTTCGGGGGCATGGATGGCACAGGCGTCCGGCCCCTTGTTCTGGAACAGGAGCAGCTCCGTTCCCTCACACAGCCACAGTTCCTCCAGCCCGGTCATATCCAGCATCAGCTTTCTGATGCTGGTGCCCCGCAGATCAAGTGTCCTCTGACCGTGGTTCAGCAAAGTCACTTCATCAACAAAGGGGGATTCCCGCAAAAACTCCAGCAGATCCGGGTGCCACCGCTGGCAGATGAGTTCGGAGAGGCAGGGCAGAGCCTTTAGTTCCAGCGCCGAATCGAATGGTGCGTACTGGTCCATCACCCGATGGTTGTTGACCTTCAGCTGGATACCGCCGATCTCCGTTTGCTCGTCACTGTCCATGGCCTCCTTGAAGGCCCGCCGCCGTTCCTCCGGAATGGCCTGCCACCGGATCTGGAGATACACATCATAGCCGTCACTCCAGCCTCCGTAGGAGCGGCAGGGCTGGTCGGTGAAGGGAGGAAGTGTGCCCACCAGTTTATATTGGGGCAGGACCTCCAACGGCACCCGCAGCAGGTGGAGGTCGCGGGACCAGTACATGAAGTCCTTGTAGAGCGGGCGGAGATGGGGCAGTTCCTCCGCAGTTAGAGGGGCGTCGCCCACCCAATCCAGAGAGAGGATCACCGCCCAAGACTCTTTGCTCACCGTGTCTGGCGGCGCAATATAGGCCACCTGGCAGGCGGTGTAGCGTTTCAGATATTGGTTATAGACTGTATAGACCTCTCCGGCGGTGGCTTTCATGGTATCACGCTCCTCTCGTCAGTTCTTTTCCAGATAGAATCCCCATACGCAGTTGGAGAACTCCCCGGCAGCAAAGCGGTGAATCTGCCCGTTGATCTCCACCTGCCAGACCTCGAAGGTATGGTCTTGATGATAGATCGGGTCTTTGACTTTTACTCGCTTGCCGGTGGTTTGCCAGTTGTAGTCAAAGATGTTCACACCGAACAATTTGCATTGACCGTCCGGGCCAAAGGTTTCATATTCCCAAGCCATGTGATGCCTCACACTTCCGTGCGCTGCCAGCCGTTCAGCCGCTCCTGCACCGCATCAATCTTCCAGCCTTCGCCCACACGCTTCATAAGAAAGCGGCGGTCAAAGCCGGTGTTTTTCTCCCTGGTGTAGATGTAGAGCTTGTTTTTGGTGATCTGCTCTGCGTCAAGGAATTCTTCCCCGTTGTAGGTGCCCTGGGCGCTGTATGAGAGGCCCAGAGGTCGATAGCCCGGACGGGGCTTTTCGCTCACATATTTCTCCCAGATCGTCAGCAGACGGGGCACTGCCTCAGCACCTTCAAACCCGGCCTGCTCCATGTACTGCTCCCACTGCGTCATCTCGGCAAAGAAAGCGGACAGCACCCTGCGGCATTCCGCCGCCGCCTGCTCATCCAGCTGGACGGGCTTTTTGGCCTTTTCCCGCTGGAGCTGGAAGAAGTGTTCCATCTGCTCCTGGGTGAATTGCACATGGGCCACTGGCTCGATGCGGTTGTTGCCAGCGATGGCCAGCAGGCCCTCATAGGTAACGGCGGTATGGTCGATCTGGATGTGGGAGAGCTTGGGGATGGAGGCCGCCTGGAGCAGACCGGCATCATCCAGCCCGGTACGGTTGAGCGTCAGAAGGTCCAGCTTGCAGCCTTGCAGAGCGGACAGACTGCTGCCGTGGATGGCGGCGTTACCGTCCAGCAGCAGATAACGCAGCTTGGGCATAGCGGAAAAAACGGGGAAACAGGCGTCAGTGAGCGCACCGTCCTCCACGCCGAAGTTGGCCATGCTTTTATGTCCGGCAAAAGGGGCAAGCAGTTCATCCGTCACCGGATAGCTTTTCACATGGAAGCCCACCAGGGTGTAACCGGCCAGCTGCTCCATGATCTCTGTGGTCAGCTCCGGAATATCAAATTTCTTTTCTCCATCTAAAGTTAGGACACCGTTTTCCCAATCCGCTGTTCGTGCCCGTTTTGGTAATTCCATAGCGCGCCTCCTTATTCCTGCTCTTTGTAACTGGCTTCAATGTCGATGAACCGCACATACACGGCGCAGACTTCGCCCTTTGCATCATAGCCGAAGTAGACGGGATAGTAGCCGTCACCCCAGCCGGAAGCAAAGATGGGCAGGTTGCAGTCCGTGTCCGGCACTGTCCAGTTGAGCCAGTCGCCATAGTCCCCCTGATATTTGGGGGTGGCTTTGGCGTTTTCCTCCAGAAGATCGCAGAACAGGTCGTTGTAGGGGTCGATGTCCGGGTCCTCCTCCAGCCGCTTGGCCCAGTAGGTCTTGAAGGCCGCCTGGGTCTGGATGTCCGCAACACAGCCCATTCCAGCGTCTACGCCAAAGCCAAAATACTCGTCCTCGCCCAATTCCTCGTCCAGATCCTCGTTGCCCACCATGCCCAGCTCATAGCGGACAGGCTTTTCCTGAGAAACCTCCACCTTGACGCAGGCATAGCGGTCGCCGTATTGTTCGCTGGGCACCACACAGATCTTTACGGGGTAAGTCCCGGCGGGGATGGTCTGCATAAACGGCAGAGTGTCCTCCAGCTCCACCAGCGGATCGCAGGCGAAGATCTGCCCGGTGGGGAAATGGACGGCACCGATGTCCAGTACATCCACCGCCATGTTCCCAATCACTTTCTCTGTGAAATGGGCCTCCAAGTCATCTTTACAGGTCAGTTTGTTCTTGATTGCTTCGTATTTGTTCAGCCATTCAGTTGTAGGCATATCAGTTTCCTCCTGTTGATTTTGTTTCTTGATGTACATACTCTTTGAGCCATCCCAATAGCAGTTCACACACCGGCCATCCTGAAAATGATGGTCACAATTCGGGTAGCCATAGAGAATATGGGCACATTCCGGGCACAGCCCCATCATCTGTGAGGAGCCTTTGAAAAACAGGCTGCCGCACTCATCACAAACGGCCAGTTCTTTTTCTGTCATAGGGCTCACCAGTCCCGTTCCCGGATAGCCTCCTCGGTGTCGATGGGGATGTTGAACCACTCCAGAATGTAGGCCACAGTTGCCGCAATGCATTCCCGTGCCACCGTTTCGATCTCGCTGTCGTTCTCGTCAAACTCCTCCTGGAGATCATTGATGCCGCAGACCGCCTCGTCCAGCGTTTCCTGCACCACTTCGGTGTCGGTTTCGCCGCTCTCCAGCAGGTCGATGACCTTCTGAAGCTCGTCCTTTACCTTATCTACCAAAAAAACAGGATAGTAATCATCCTGATACATCTCGTCCAGCAGTTTGTAATTGGGATCAAATGCTTTCATCGGGATTGCTCCTTTCCTCGTGTATGTCAGTCACGCTCAGCTCTCATGGGTGATACAGAAAATCTCCTTGTTCAAGTCAAAGTAGGTCACCATCAGTTCGTCAGTAATCTCCGGATTGAAGGACAGGTCCAGAATGAAAACTTGCTGATCCATCTCGTCATCCACCAGACTGCCGAACCGCTTGAGCTTCAAAAAGTCCACCATCTCGGCAAAGGACAGCTTGGATGGGTCGGTTCCCGGAAAAAGTTCCGCCGCAATATCCGGGCCTACATCGTCCCGGTGGAACTCCATGAAAAATGTCACAACGCTATGGTAGCGGCTATCCTCGTCCGCCAGTGCTGCTTTGATGGCGGCTTTGGCCGTCTCCGCCAATTTCTCCGCCTCATCCAGCATTTCTCCCACCGCATCCATGACAGCAGGATCGCCGGTCAGTTCTTCCTCTACATCGAAGATAAAGGGTAGTCCCGATTCCTCGGGAAAGTTGAAGATTTCCTCACCGGGTGTATATGTAAAATCAATGCGTTTACAGCTCAGTTTCATAATGTTATCCTCCTTACCCCTCAATGTTGGCAGTTTTGAGGCCCTTTTTCAAGGAGCCGTAGACCGTCACCGCATGGTCGGTGAACATCTCGTCGCAGTCAAACCAGGCAGTGAAGCTGCCGCCGGAGGTGACGGATAGACTCGTCAGGCTGATTCGCCGGGCAAGTTCGTCCTCTGTGATGGGGTCGGTTTCCGGATTGCGGGGGTTTTCCTCATCTTGGGAGAGCCAGTTGTTGGCCAGCTCGGTCAGGTTCTTGGCTGCAAGCTCCCGCATGGCCTTATCCCAGGTGTCACAGTCGGCCAGCAGCTTTTTGGCGGCGCTACGGGCGCGGGTCCAGGAGGGCTTGCTTTCGGCATTGACCTCCAGAGAAAGGCTCACATCCTTTCCGCACCACTGGATTTCGCCCTCGAAGGTATCATAGTCCTTGTCCAGTGTCAGTTCTCCCAGCACCTGGTCCTGGATCACCACTGGCTTGTGGTACTCGTCCAGAACGGCCTGGAGTTCCGGGCAGTCCTCGTGGGCCTTGACCACCTGGGAGATACACCAGGGCTGCACCACCAGATCCTTTGCCCATTCTTCTTTCATCCGGCGAATCTTCAGGCGGCAGATCTGCTCGTTTTGAAAGCGTCCCCAGCCCTTGTCACTGTGACGCTCCTCGTCGGTGACCGGCCAATCCAGTCGCTCCTCTTTGGTGCTGACCTTGCCGGTGTCACAGGACACTATGCCCAGCGTCACAACGGTCATTTCCCAAAAGTTACCTTTCCAGTTAAATCCGCCCCCAATGCAGCGATTGATCAAAGCGACCACTTCCTGCTCCTCGGACTCGTACATCTCATAAAATTCTTCAAACATAGATCATTCTCCTCATCCCTCTATATGATTGCGGTATTCCTTTTCAAGCTGGGTGTACCACCGTTTCAGCATGGTTTCCAGACTGGTCTTTCCGTTGCGATCTGTAAAAACAAGAAACTTCTGCATCAGTCTGGGGAACAGATATTTGCCCGCTTTTGTCAGATCCTGATTGAGATAGACCATCCGCAGGATACGGCCCTGCCGGTCCAGAGGGTCCTTTTTCAGCAGTTCCTTTTCAAAGCAGAAGCGCAGGAATACCACATTCTCGTCGTAGAAGTCCTCCACCACAGCCGCGCCGATGCTGGTGTAGGTGATGTCGTACACCAAACGGCTCCAATCAAATTTCTCGGCATAGAGAAGTTTCAGCGCCTTCGCCCAATGTTCCTCCGGGATCACCAGCATCCTGTGCTGGGCGGTGCTGGAGTAGCCGTGGTAGACGGGTTCCGGCTGCCCCAGCAGTTCACTCACACTGTCGGCGTAGACGAAGCACAGCTCCTCATCGAACAGGCCACCGATGAAGTTGCCGTTGCAGTACAGCATATAATTCTTGGACTTGGCCGGAGAATAAGAGAGGTTATATTCCTGCGAGTCCAGGCTTTTATGTACCTTGTTCAGAAAGTCTATTGATGTCATGGCTTTACTCCTCAAACTCGCCCTCGATCATCCCGTTCAGATACCGGCCGGGATCTGCGATGAAGTCATCCCATTTGGCCAGAGGGTGGAATTCCTCATGCTCGATATCCAGATACCACAGCTTTTTGTCCCTGGGGCTCCACAGCAACAGATAGTCGCTGTAGTTATCCATCTGCACCATCAGGGAGAGCAGCTTCTTCCGTTTCCAGGTCATCTCCTGCACATCCATGAAGGAGTAGAGCTCCGCCCACTTCACCCATTTTTGATCCGGGAACTCCAGCCGTAGGGGGCCGGTCTTCAAGTATTCCACCAGCTTGGCGGGCAGCTTGTAGGGCATGAGCTGCCGGATCTTTTCCTGCTCGTTGTGCCATTCCTCCGGCTCCAGAGCTTTCAGGTAGTCGGCCAGCTCTTGATTTTTGTTCTGCACCGCCACGGTGTAAGGCCGGTCGCCGTATTTGTCAGCAATGGTGATGTCGGCTCCTTGCTCAATGAGCCAGCGCACCATAGGGAAATTGTTGGAGCGGGCGGCCTCGGTGACAGGGGTGGAGGCGTAAGGGAACACCATGTCCGGCTTGTGATAATTGATGTCTGCCCCTTTTTCCAGAAGCAGCCGGGCAAGTTTGGTATTGCCCTCGGACACAGCGGCCCGGAATGCCTCGCCGCCAAACTTCTCCACTGTAATCCCGGCTTGCTCCAGCACCTGGATATTCTCCGGGCGCTTGCCCCAGCGCACCTCCTGGAAGGCCCGCTCTTTCTGCTTCGAGCTGAGCTTTGCGGCCTGTCCAGCAAAGAGCGCCACCACCTCCGGCCCACAACAGCGGGCGGCGGTGAGCAGCAGGGGCTGTTCCTCTGCCAGACTGGAATCAGCTCCATGCTCCAGCAGGAAGTGGATCATAGGCACATCGTTCCGAAAAACCGCAATCTCCAGCGGCATCAGCTTGATGTATTCGCTGAGTTGGATGGGAGCACCCAGATCCAGACCGCCTTGGAGCAGCGCCTCCAGTTTGGGAATATCGTGTTCATAAATAGCGACAGCCGTCTCTGGGAGGGTCTCCCAGCGGCCAATATATGCAATTTGGTACATAAGGCACCTACTTTCGTTGTGGCTTTACTTTATATGGTATCGTCCGGCCCAGCACCCGGCCCTTACCAACGGCATTAGCTCCCTCATAGATCAAAAATTCCGCATTGTTTTCCAGCGGAGCATAGTCAATGGTATCTGGATAGAGGGGCTGGGCATTTCCAAAAGCCGGTTCACCAAATGCACAACGCTCCGTTCCATCCAGAAAGCACACACCCAGATATTCCGTGGTTCCGGTGACCGCAAAATGGGGACAATATTTTCCACTGACCAGGCTGGGAGGTGTTTTTCGTTTGCCACTCCAGAAAATGACCTCCACATGGAGAACCGCCCAGTTTTCATCTGTTCCAATCATGCTGTATCACCTCTATCCCACAATGGTAGTCTCCTTGATGGCCAGATTGTCGTAATCCATGACGATCAGCTTCCCGGCGGCCTCTGGGGTACACATGAACCAGGTGCTCACGCCCCAGGCGTCCGTCCTTGTAACGGTGAAAAAGTCGGTTTGGACGGGAGTCGGATTTCTTGCGTCAAGATAGTGGTCGGAGTAGAGATACACCAGATCCACCTCCCGCTCCGGCAGCCACTTGGCCCGGCGCGCACGCGGTTTACCATTTTTCAGAGTCTTTTCCCTGGGGTTCTCAAACCACGCCAGTTCCTTGATCTTCAGACCGGTGAAGGTATCCATCAGCCGCTGGGCAATCTCCCGGTGGGTAAATACTCCACAGTCCCAGGAGCCCATCAGCCATGTCTGTATAAAGTCGCCCACCTTGCTGCCAGGAGCAGGCGGCCCGTAGACGCTCTCATCCGCCCACATGACCTCCATCTTTTCACATTGATCTGGCCGAGGACAGGACTGCTTGTTGCCATAGCGGTACATAATATTTACATAGCCATAGTCTTCGCCGGTTCGGTCATGACCGATGGCTTCTATTTTATAAGCAGTGATTGACATTGCAGTTCCACCTCCTGAGCCAGCACAAAACTCATGCCAATTCCGCGTCCAAAATCTGGACTTGTATTCCTTTCTCATTCACATAGTAAAGCGCAATGTAGTCGATACCGTCCCGCTTGACCTGTTCCCACAGCATCCGTTCACCGTTGAGCAGTTCCACGGTATCCGCTTCATCCGGTTCGAAGTCCTCTTTTTCGTCCTCATAGTCGATACTGTAACCCAGCTCCAGCACCAGCTTGGAAGCAGGGATTTCGTACCGTTTGAGGGGACGATCCTCCAGTTCGGCTGGATTATATTCATCGCAGAACATATTGTCATAGCCATGTCGCCCGCCGTCGAAGATGACGAACTCCTCGCCGCTCTCCGGGTCACGGGCTGCCACCAGTCCGGGAGCCGCATCGCCATCTACAATATAGGATTGGGGTTCTCCCTTTACTGTGAGCAGATCTCCGTAATACCAAACCTCCAGCAGTTCATTGCCAGTGGTAGAACACAATGTCACGGTGGACAGGCGTTTCTGCGCCCACTCCTTCACATGGCCGGTGAGCCAGGTGGGATATTTCTCAGTCATCATAATCTTTCTCCTTCTATTTCAATTTCAGCACAAATCCCCAGATACTCACTACAATCAGAAGAACGCCCAGCAGGAAGAAAACCACACGCCGGTATCCTCTGCTGTGGCGGTGGGCATCCCGCGTACCAGTGGGGTCGCAGAGCCAGTTCCAGTTGCGGATCGCCCCAATTAAAATCACGGCTCCGATGAGCACCGAAGCAATGTACCAATGCTCTTGCAAAAATGCTGTGATCTGTTCGCTGTTCATTTAGGTTTCCTCCTCGCCTTCGTCGTCGCGTATCACCTCATACCACGCTCCATCTTCTCCACGCATCTGCATGGTACCATAGGGCAGGTTCAGGAGCGGGATAATGTCTGGATCGATGCGGCAGATGTCCCGAATATCATAGAAGCCGCAGTGTGACTCGTAGTATTCATCCCCTTCACCGTACACATCGCCCTCGTCCCCGGAGTAGAAGGCCCAACCGCTCTCCCAACCCATATCCTCACGCTCAGGGAACAGCCGGTCCATAATCTGCACCTTGCACCCATCCTGGGCGACGCGGTCGGAAGCGTAGCAGAACAGGGGACCGTCCCAGTCAGGAATGACAGCCGGTTTTCCTTCCGCTGCCCGCGCCACCCGCTCCTCGGGGTCATCTACAAATTCCGCTTCCAGATACTGCTGAAACCGCTCATCCAGCAGATGCTCCACACTCTGACGGTTCTTTTCGGTATATGGAAGAAGCAGGTAGGCCGCTTCTTCTTCCGTAGAGCTGTTCCAGACGCGGTCTTTGAGCCCAGCCAAGACGATATTCCGGCAGTCCCGGCGGTAGATATAGGGGTTAGAGCGGTTGTCCTGGGCGTACCACTGGGCAAAGCCTGAGCCTCTCCGGTCAAAGAACTGAGTAGACATTTTCCCATCCAGCTTGTCCAGGATGAACACCCGCAGATCCGGCCCCTTTCCGGCCCGGACCGCCTCCACTATCTCCCGATACTGGGAGAGGAACGGGTTACTCATCTGGCCCCGTTTGATAGCCCACCCCAGATAGAAAGCCATCAGATTGCAGGCGTCCAATTCGTCCACTGGCAGGTGAAGCTCCTGGATCTTCTTGATCTGGTCTGCGGCGTTGTCCATCTCCGCTGGGTCGTAGCTGATTTTCTCTCGGTCGGTGACCACATTCAGCCGGTGTGGATTGATGACCTCCAGGCTCTCGTCTGGGCAGAGGTCCAGCAGGGAATCCGAGCCGTGCTCCAACTTGTATTGGATCTCCTCCCGATAGAGGGGGATCACCTGATAGAAGTTGACTTCGTCCCCGTCCGGTAGGCGGCAGAAAAAGGAGTCCGTCCCAAACACACCGGGATAGAGCAGGATCTCACCCCGCAGCTCCGTGTTCTCCGCGAAGGGGATGCCATCCTCACCCTCATCCAGTGTAGTCCTGGATTCCAGCCCTACCTCCGGGTCCTCCATGGCGAAGTGGGCGGTGGCCAGCATCATCCGGATGGGCCAGCTCCACCGCTCCTCCCGGCAGTCCGCCTTTGTCAGCTTCCAGTCTCGGGGCAGATTGATGAGTAGCTCCGCCCGTTCCAGTTTTTCCTCCCGACGCTCCTCCGAGAAATCCATCCGATGCCGGCTCAGACCCACAGTGACCAGGGTGTAGTAGTCATGTTCCGGTCGAGGCAGGATGACGGCGATCTCCAGAGGGTGATCCGGATCGCTGTCGTCCGTGAGGAGTTGGGTATAGACACCGAAATACTGGTCGATATGTACTTTCACATGGCCGAGGATGTCATCGTCGGCAGGGGGGATGGTCTCCCACCGGATGATCTCCTCCCGCTCTTTCCAATCCAGTTCCAAGGAATTTTCCTCCTCCAGATATTTCTCACAATCCCGCACCAGCTCTTGGGCATCCGGGTCATCCGGGGCCAGGGACAGCCAGCATTTTGCGTATTCATAAGCGGTGGTTGCGGAGCCGTATGCCATCAGGCAGGAGTAGCCCATCCGGGCGTTCCAGTAGGGATCGTTCTCACCCTGGGTGCGGACGGACTCCAGCAGCTCAATGGCGTGTCGGATGAGATCCCCGTCCACTTCACCGTCGGTCCCATGCTCTCCATGATCTCCCAGAGCCGCCAGATTGCTGTAAGCCCGACTCAGCTTGACGGTCAGCAAATAGCCCCGCTCCTGTTCCGGGATAGCCTCGATGGCCTCAATACATCGTGAGAACTCGTCCGCATCATTCCACTTCTCAATCTGCTCCAGCAGTTTTGTTTCTTCTGTCTGATTCATCGTTTCACCGCCTTTTCTGTGTCATCCTTTGCCTTTTTTGAAGTGTCCGCTGCCTCGCCAGGTGTTGACCACACAGGTGAAGATCTGACCACAGTGCTTGCACCGGATCATGTGGGCCATAATCTCATCCGCCCAGCCATCCTCTGTCTTTACCTTCTCCAGCGGGCAGGTGGATTCCTCTTGCATCAGTTCAAATTCCCCCTCCGACACCAACTGCTGAATGTAAGCAATACAGGCCAGATAGTCCTTTGGGGCGTCAAATTTTCTCCATGTTTGAATGTTTCGGCAGTGCTCGCACATACAGAGCCCTCCTTACGCAAATACCTGCTGGTATTTCTCTTTTCATACCGTGCGACTTTTTTAGGTCTGCTGGTGCTGCATGGACACGATATGACAGTCCGGGCAGAATTCCACATAGAGCGTGCCCTCCGCACAGTCAAACACCATATCCCACTGGATTTGGGCCAGATACTTCATGGGCTTGCCGCAGTGAGGACAGGTCGTATATTCCGCGTCCTGCACCCAATTGGCAAAGCCGCCGATGGTATTCACATCCTGGCAGGCCGCACCGTAAAACAGGGACACAGGCGCTTCGCCCAGCACAAAGGGATTTTCCGTGAGGGCCTTGTACTCCTCGGGACTGACATAGCAATCCGTCTTCTCCGCGCCGTCAAATAGCTCAGAGGGAAAGACCTCCACGCCGCCATCCAGGGTAAACCGGTTGAAGGCGGGGCCTTTGAGGAATCCCACGCAGCTGGGGCAGCAGGTGGCAGTCAGGATACCATCCAACCCCAGAAATTTCAGACGCTCATCCCGGCCGTCCAGCACCAATATATCCACCACGCGTCCGCCGCAGTGGGGACAGGTATCTTCCCGTTCTCGGCCAATGCGGACGGGAGATTTCTCGCCAGTGGTTCCCTTGACCATAGGATAGCAGGTGTCGAAGTTGAGTTGGATTTTCTGGCCCTCCTTGTCGAAGGTCCAGCCTCCGATCTGCGCATAGCTGGATGGGTCTACATAGAGGCCCTTGCGCCGCCAGGGCCGGGGATTTCGCTCCAGCTCCAGCAGCGTCTCCATTGCCTTGTCATCTCCCTGCATAGCAAGGCAACTCATCAGGTTGGAGGCCGCGCTGGAATACTCCGCGGACAACAGCGCATGAATCAGACCATCTCGCACATCGGCGGGAGCGTGATAATAGATCTCACAGGGCCAAAACACCTCTGCGGCCAGTGCCATCCGCTGAATCTCTGGGGTGATGACATCATGGTAGCCAAGCAGCTGCCAAAAGTCGGCGAACTCTGGGTCCTCCATATCAGCCAGCCTCTGGATGTTCTGTATCAAGTTTCTTTGTTTTTCGACAATTTGTTCCGGCGTCCAGGCCAGAGCAGCTTGCCGTTCTTGCTCGCACTTACATTTCCAACACAATCCCTCATAACCCAATGGGGTTCCACAGCTGGGGCAGGTATATTTCAGACTCATGTTCTCATACTCCTTTCAGGCAATAAAAAAGCCCCACGCCGCACTGTCATAAAGACAGGCTGACGCAGGACATGAAGAAGCCGCGTTGAAGGAGCCGCATCCACCAGCAGATGTAGTTTCTTCAACAACCAAAATATTTTTTTCGTA
>ENA-OQJL01000089-OQJL01000089.1-human-gut-metagenome-genome-assembly--contig:-NODE-89-length-73567-cov-4.866336_pt1 | contig 73567 bp, 46 predicted proteins | sample MGYA00242604_ERZ504770 | MGnify/ENA primary metagenome ERZ504770 (study PRJEB26092, sample SAMD00036359) | human gut metagenome | host: Homo sapiens | study: EMG produced TPA metagenomics assembly of...
CATACTATCATGATGCATAGTGTTCAAGCTCTTTACTGCAATTGAGATTGCCATTGAGATTGCTTGCGGATTTTAGGTTTATAAAATCACAATCCCAGTATCACAAACAGAGTAAACTACTCAACAACTTTCCATTCTGAGATTTAATTTCTATATTTGGGAAATGTCCAACAAGCACTTATATATTTATCTATGACCGATACTATTTCATATCAATACGCTGCTCCGTCTGTCTTACAACGTTCGTCTGATCAGGACGAATTATTTCTGGCAAAATACAGTGAAATAGAAAAGAAAGAAGCTCCCTGTTTCTTTTGGGGGAAGTTGACACAACCTTATATGACGGCACGCTGCCTCATTGCGTTGTCCAACGTAGTACAATCCAGTTTTAATCTGACTCCTGCCCAGCTTTCCATGCTGAAAGACCCGATTGTGACGGCAGGAAATGAACGTTTACGCTTCGAAGGATTTTCGAATTGTGCAGGTGTATATGCCAGAGTCGACGTACTGCCCGACGGACACGACGGAGAGTTCCTGGAGAACGGAACAACGAATGTTGACTTCAATGCCGGTATGATTTCTGCACTGGGAAGCATCAGCAAACAAGAAAAAGTAGTGATGTCAGTCGGACCTAAGGAGGTAGGGCTTTACAATAAAGGTGAAAAAGTAATAGAACGCAAAGTACCGCTGCCCGTAAAATGGATAAAGGGGCTGACCACGGTACAGATTTACCAGTCTGTTGCCGAACGGATGTATTCGTTCAATCGCATACAGACTTTGCAACTCTTTCAGACACTCCCCAAAGGAACCGTGAAATGTGACTATTATTTGGTGATGCGCGGACAAAAACCGGCCTTTTCACCGGTGAAAAGTCTGAATGCCGTTTGTGTCGGAGGGGTACATCGTCTGCGCCTGCTCGAACCCCTGTTGCCGTTTGCCGACGAGCTGAGAGTCTTTGTCCATCCGACAATGCAATCGACCATTTGGCAACTCTATTTCGGTCCGGTTCGTTTCAGCCTTTCCCTGTCGCGGGAATGCTGGCGCGGATTCTCCGGAGAAGGTGCAGCATTGGACGCCCTGCTTGAAGACGTCCCGGAGAAATGGATAGCAGCGATGGATAAATACAGTTACGCCAACCAGCAGTTCAACCCCACTCTTTTCGCTATTGAGGAGCACATTGATCTCGATAAGGTGGATTCTCTGTCTGCACGACTGGCAGCTATGGGGTTACTGGGCTTCGATCTGGATGATAATAGTTTCTTTTATCGTCGCCTGCCCTTTAAGACAGAGCGTATCCTGAGCCTCAATCCGCGTATGATAGCTGCCGAGAAGCTATTGGAAGAAGAGAAAGTGGAAATTATATCAAATGACGGAAATCGGACCGAAGCACGTGTCGCTGGGAGCGGAGGAGTAAGACATACGGTTATTCTGGACAGGGAAGGTGAGAAAGAACGCTGCACCTGTACCTGGTTTAGCGGCAATCAGGGAGAACGGGGAGCCTGCAAACATATTTTGGCAGTAAAGAAACTTGTACAATGGAAGAACTGAAACGCGAGTTGGAGAAATTATCCAAAACTTATGTGGATACTCCGGAGAAAGAAGAAAAGATATTGATACCTTTTATCAAAAGGTTGTTAGAACTTTCAGTGAAAGAACGGAGAAAACTCCTGCCCACTATCCGGGAACTGCAATGGATAAAAGGCAAGTTTAGTGAAACTTTTTGCGATCATCACCGGGCACGCTTTCTGGGTGCCGTACAGTTCGTATGTGGCAACAAACGAGAAATGGACCTGGGATACCACATAGACTTCAACTTACTTTGCAAATTGCTTTCTCTTTATACTCCCAGTTGGCTGGCAGAGTATATAAATGATGCGGAAAGTTACTTGAATTTCAATATATCCTACGAACAGCTCATGCAGCTGATAGATATGGGCTATATGCAGGAACTCTCTCCAAAACGTATCGCACAAATATTGCCCGGTTATATCTGTATCAGATCTTCCATTCCTAAAGGGAAAGACACTTTTAACAGCGATTTACTATTAAAAAGAGAAATCACCCTGAAAGAACACATTTGGTATCTTTTCGAACTGGAATCATCCATTGGTTATCATAATGACCGCGCCCAAACAGCCTATAAAGAAGGGACCACCTCACGGGATGAAAGCTTTAGCGCCGCCTTCTATCGCTTTTCTCTCGACGGACATCTGGACAGAAACCGGCTTCTGCGAGCAACACTTTCCACCTTCAACCGAAGTTTTAAAAAAGACATGGTAAATTGGTTTGCCGGACTCTTTGAAGAATTGCAGCCAAGGGTTGAAGAACTCATATCCCTGCAAGAGGAAATTATGCAAGTGTTCACCTCTCCATACACCAAACCGGTGAATGTGATGTTACAGCAATTAAAAAAGATTGCTTCCGAAGGCGAATTCCGCTATCAGGAGTTTATCGAGCGTGCGACTACTCTTTTCTTTTCCAGCCCCAAAAACTCACTGCTTACTATTTATTCCATTTTTGAGCAGATCGTTGCCGGGCACCCCGAAATGAAAGAAGCGTGTTGCATCCCACTCTGCCAACTATTCCTGAAGAAAGATGAAAGCCTGCAAAAGAAAGCTGCCAGCTTTATATCAAAGTACGGAGACGCATCCTCTTCTACATTGCAAGAGGCATTGCTATCTTACCAACCCGAGATGTTCCAGAGCGTACAGGATATACTTGTTTCTTTCATGAAGCAGCCTGCGGAAGAAGCCGGCCTTCCCGAAACAACCTTCCAAGAAAAGGTTCGTATTTGTCGGGAAGACAACCGCATCCCGTTTCCTGCCAATAAAGAAGATTTTCTGTTCCAGCTCAGCCGCCTGTTCGACATGAATGAAAGTTGGGAAACAGACACAGCGATTGCCGCCCTCATCGCCTTCCATCCTCAGTTGGATGAAGAAGATTTCAGCCGGATGGAGCCTGTATTCCAACGGGCAGCCAACATCATTATCAATAGTTGGGCGGTATACGAGAACTTTCTTGCCACTTTCCTGCTGGAATATCAACGTTTATGGACACAAAAAGACACTGCCAACCAAGGATTCCTAAGTAAGCTCTTCACCCGCCTGGAAGAAAGACTCAAAGGAATAGACGCAAACAGAGGTGCCTACGACGAACGTGCTTTCAAACGTCTTGCAGACTGGCAACCAGCCTACAGCAATAGAACTTGTTTTGAACCTATCAAACAATTGTGGCTGGAAGTAATCCGTAAAATCCAAAAAGGCGACTCATTACCTTTACTCTCTACTCCGACACATAGCCCGGCATACATCCAGGCCACCGAACTTGTACGACGGCTCGCCGTTTATCAGGAAGCGAATGCAAAGCCTTGTTCATGGGATTTTCAGCTGGCCATAGCACGCTGCGCTTTAGAAGACAAGGAAGAAGCCATTGCTGTCGCCCGACAATTATTAAATAATGAATATCTGCATCTTTGTCTCTTTTTATTAGATAAAGGGACGCAGCCCGAACCACCGTACAATCATCCATCTGCCTGGCTTGCAGCCGGACTGGTGAAAGAGCCGGATACTGAATTCGAAGCATTCAAAAACTTCTCCTGCAATACGCTGCCCCACAATTACCTGACAGGAAATTATGGCTGGAAAGAACCGGCACAGAAAGAAAATCAATATGCAGCAGATGTACGTCTGCTCCAGCTCGATTTCTACAAGTGGCATGAGTATGCAGAACACAACAGCCACCAGCTTTGGCAAGAACATCTGATCATCAACAGCAGATACAATATAGGCGATTCCGACTATATGGAACGTCTGTTCAGCTTCTTCCCCAACCAACCGGAACCACTGGTTGCACAAATCATCAACTGCTACATGGACTTCGGTTCACCGCAGGAAGAGAGCAAACGCAGTGTAGCCAATGCTTTACGTATGTTATTGTCTTTTCACTGTCCGCTCCGGGAGATGAGTTTACTGTTGCTGGGCGGAGGCCTGCTTTTTACTGACAAAACCGTCCGTTCATACGCTGCGGAGCTATGGGTGGAAGGCATCGCTAACAACAGAATAGACAATCACCGGTTAGGAGAAATAGTAGCACGAATTATCAATATGGGCATTGTTCCGCTAAAACGCTTCACCACAGAAGTGTATGAAAGCATATACAAACGAAGCACCTTTCACAATCAACAACTGGAAGAGTTACTCACTGTATTGATCGGCGGATTGCCCGACAATCCGGTCACCGGACAAAAACAGTTACTCGAACTCTACGCGGAAGTACTTCGCATGAACGGTCATTGCGTAACTGACGAAAAAGTCCGCAAACGCCTGGAAATGTGGAAAAAGAATACTAATCTAAAAAAAGTAGTTACTGCATTAGAAAGGTGATAAGTAATAGGTAACAGGTAATAAGTAATAGGTAATATTGCTTGGTATCAGTTTTTTATCATTTCAGGTGATCTTAATTGATTTAAAGTAGACTAATTTATAAACACGGATATTGTTATCATATATCCTTCAATCAAAATTATAACCATGACTGCACTAGAAACACAGCTTACCGAGATAGTAGAAAAAGAGCAAGGGCAGAAGATCATTCCTTTTCTGCAGAAACTGACACAGGAGGAGCGGAAGAGCCTCATCCCTTGCCTCAGCCGGTTGGAAGAATACTATAATAAGTTTGTCCAGCTGGAAGAAAGGACATATGGTACGCGTGCCACGTCGGGCCAGCATCACATTATTGATCTTGCCGCCCTTGTGATATTTCCCCTCAAGGAATTTCGCAAACACGAATGGGGGATAAACACAGCGCATCTGAACGAGATAGCCGCATGGCATATTCCCACGTGGCTGGACAGTTATTTCGTTGAAGGTGAAGGTAAGGAGTTCGGAGGCTTCTACAATATGGACTATGAGATATTGATGGACTGGATAGAAAGGGGAATTCTCACCGTTTCCCCCTCTCCACAGACGATAGCAGGTTATCTGGTTAACTATATCCACACTACCCCCGTATTAGAAAAGCGGGATATTACAATCAACGAGCACATCTGGTATTTGTTTGAATACGACTGCGGGCAAAACTGGCACGCCAATCCGGCCAAAGGATATCCTTATTATACATTCCAGCACTTCACCGAGAACGGAAAGTTAGACCGTATGCGTGTACTGAAAGAGTCTTTGCTGGCAATCAACCGGAACTTCAACAAGAACCTGTGCAGCTGGTTTGCCGGTATGTTTACGGCACTCAATCCCAGCGTTGAAGAACAACTGACATTGCAGCCGGAAATGTTTGCCGCACTATCTTCTCCCCATAGCCGTCCGATCAATATCATCCTCGGTCTTCTGAAGAATCTGTGCAGCCATCCACGGTTCCTGACAGATGATTTTCTGGATCAGACCACTGTCCTCTTCGCTTCGGACGTAAAAGCTGTCCATCAAAACACGCTGGGAGTTCTCAGCAAACTGGCGAAAGAGAAAAAAGAATATCATGATGCCATCTGTTGCGCTGCCACACAAGGGTTGATGAGTCGCGACGAATCTACTCAGAACAAGATAGTGAAACTGATTCAAACATTTGGAGAAACAGAGTCGCCCACATTGAAAGAAGCACTCTCTGCTTATGCAGAAACAATGCTGACCAGCACTAAAAAAGAGTTGGCAGCTTATCTGAAAGACAATGTTTCAGATGCTTTATCTACCGATAAAGTCTTGCTGACTACTCTTGACGAGCAGGCAAATGTCGCCTCCTTCGACTATGAACCGATGCCACCCATCCTTCGGGAAGACAACCGGATACAGGAAATTACTTCCATCGAAGACCTGCTATTTCTGGCCAGCCAAATACTAGATTCCAATGAGCTATACCACTTCGACCTTTTCCTGAATGCGTTGGTAGAATGGAATGAGCAACTGGAAGCGAAACATATCACCCAATGGACACCTGTTCTTCAACGTGCCTATAAGTTACTTATCAATGGCGGAAGTTCACGCAACGGAATATTGGATTCTATGATGGCAACGTTCCTTATCGACTATGCAAAACTATTAATCAAGCGTTTCCCCATAGAAGCAAAAGAACTGAGCACCCTGCACGAGAAAATGGTGCAGAAAGACGAACTTCAGAAAGGTCAGTGGAGATATCGCAATCTGCAGAAAATAACCATCCGCCAGAAGAGTAATAAAAGAACGGAATTACCTATTCACAAACAATTACTGTGCCGGACATTAGACCTTTTGGAAAGCAACGAGAACCGACTTCCCATGCTATCCACTCCTACGCATACGCCTGCATTTATTGACCCCATAGTTCTGATAAAAAGACTCGGACAATATCAGCAGGCCAATGCCGAGCCGGACGATATGGATATGCAGATAGCCCTGTCGAGGATGGCATTGAATGATTATCCCTCGCAAGACCTTCCGACTGTCCTTCAGGAATTGGAAGGGGAATACCAAAATTTGTTTTCCTTCTTGATGGGAGCAAAAGATGCAGTTCCACAAGCTCCCTTCGCCCACCCTTCATGGTGGATGACAGCAGGATTGATCAAATCACCGGAGACGGTTTATACTGAATTTAAAGATTTCTCTTATAGCAAAAGCTCACGCGAATTTCTGACGGGAAACTTCTCATGGTGGACTTTCCAAACGCCTCATTCATATACTGATTATCACAACAAAGTGGTCAACTGGACATCTTCAACCCTTAGTTTCAATGTTCCGGAAGGAGAGAACATCCACATCGTCAACAAAGGAAAGTATGATGAGAGAGTGAATTATCACTCGTATGACCCGCATCCGCTACTGGTGGAAATGTATTCACAGATAGAACGTTATGACGATATACAAAACGATCTGCCCCGCCTTGTATGGCTAGCTCCCAATACACCGGAACCATTGTTTGTATGGTGCATCCGCTGTGCCATTTATGATCCGATGCTAAATGAAGTGAGAGAAGTTGGTATCACCCAAGCCACTATAGAGGCACTTCACCAATTAAGGCACGAATGGCATGAGACCTCTTATCTGCTGGAAGCGAGTTGTATGCTGGTAGCCGACAAGACTTCCCGTTCTTATGCCGCCGGAATATGGACGGACCGTGTCAACACAGGATGTATAGACAGTGCACGTATCGGCAGGATACTGGGTTCGCACCAACGTACCGGATGGGGACCTCTGAAAAGACTTACCGACTTGATACAACAGCAAATGATAAACGTCAGCCCACTACACAACCGGGAACTGGAGCTGCTACTTACATCACTGATTGCCGAACTTCCGGAACAGCCTGTCAAGGAACTGAAGAAGCTGCTGGAAATATATTCGGAACTGCTGTCTGTCAATAACAGCAGAGTAACGGATGAACGTATTCTGCAACTACTCGAAATATGGAAGAATACGGCCAATCTAAAAAAAGTAATAGTCAGTATCAACCGCTGAAAATCCGGATAAATCACAGAAGAAGGTGTGCCGGTATTCAGACTATATTTGCATATAGGGTATAGTTACCGTTCATGCAGGGTATAGTAACCTAACATGCAGGATATATATGTCCAACGTACAGGGGATATATATCCAACACGCAGGGCATATATGTCCAACGCGCAGGATATATAGATCCAACAAACAGCGTAAAAAAGGCTTTTTATTGGTGCTAAATTCAAAAAGAAGTATCTTTGGCACACAAAACCCAAAGGAGTAATGATGATGCTGAAATATAGTTTATCTGTCTTTTGCTTTCTGCTGGCAGGGTATTCCTGTGTACCGGGGCATAAGGAGACGAAGACATCTGCAAAGGTCGAAACAACGTGCACAGACTCTATATGCGCAGGACCCGGAGATATAAGCCCCGAAGGTACAGCATCCGACTGTATATCCTTTGCTCATGCGGACTCCATTGATGCAGATTCTATTTATACATCCCCCTCGCAGAAAAATGAATCCGCCAGCACACTGGTTCCAAAACATCAGAAAAGCCCGATGGCTCTTTACATGGATTCTCTGGGACTAATAAATATAGCGGAGCTGGACAACAGCATCGCCATCAGCCTAATGTACACAAAAGCGGATAACTTCACCGGAGAAATTCTTTATGACAACCTGTCCGAAGCCTATCTGCATCCTCATGCGGCGTATGCCCTCTTAAAAGCACAAGAAGCACTGAAGGCACTGCATCCATCTTACAGTCTCATTATTTACGACGCTGCACGTCCGATGTCCGTACAGAGAAAAATGTGGGATGTGGTCAAAGGAACTTCCAAATACAGATATGTCTCCAACCCCAACCGTGGAGGCGGACTTCATAATTACGGCCTGGCGGTAGACATCAGCATTCAGGACTCGCTGGGGCGACCGTTGCCTATGGGCACAAAGGTCGATCATCTTGGAGTAGAAGCGCACATCACCGAAGAAGGCGAACTGATACGCAACGGAAAAATCACCAAAACAGAACGTCAGAACCGGATATTATTGAGGAAAGTAATGAAAGCCGCCGGATTCCATGCATTGCCCAGCGAATGGTGGCATTTCAACTTCTGCAGCCGAGAAGAAGCCCGGAAGAAATACAACGTAATACCATAAACAAGTCCACCATATAACGCCGAATATAAACAACCTATGATGCAAATCTCCCCCGAAACCCAGCTCTTTATCCGCGAACATCAGACGGATGATGTACGTGCTCTGGCCCTGCAAGCCCGAAAATACCCGAATGTAGATATGCCGACCGCCATCACACAGATAGCAGGAAGGCAGGTTGCCGCCGAAAAGATTCCATCATGGAGCGACATGGATGATATATGGTACCCGAAGCACCTATCACTGGAGCAATGCTCGTCAGAAGTCACCGCCCGCTACAAAGCAACCCTTTTAAAAGGTAACTCCCTGACGGACCTGACCGGAGGATTCGGAATAGACTGCGCTTTCCTTGCTGCCAAATTCAAATCCGCCATTTACGTAGAACGCCAGCAGGAACTCTGCGAGATAGCAGCACACAACTTTCCCATCCTGAACCTAAACCATATCAACGTAAAGAACGAGGACGGAGTGAGTTATCTGCAAGCTATGTCTCCGGTAGACTGCATCTTCCTCGATCCTGCCCGCCGCAACGAGCACGGAGGAAAGACTGTTGCCATCTCAGACTGTGAACCCGATGTAGCCGAACTGGAAGAACTCTTACTGAACAAAGCGGGACAGGTCATGGTCAAACTCTCGCCCATGCTGGACTTGTCATTGGCACTGAAAGAGTTACAACACGTACAGAAAGTTCACATCATATCTGCCAATAATGAATGCAAAGAATTACTACTGATACTCGGACAAGCATCGGTAGAAGAAATATCCATCCATTGCGTAAATCTCCCTACCAAGGGGATACAGGAAGAACAGCATTTCGTATTCACCCGCGAACAGGAGCAGTGCAGCGAATGCAACTATACCAACGCACTGGAAAATTATCTCTATGAGCCGAACGCTTCACTCCTGAAAGCCGGAGCTTTCCGCAGCATCGCCTCCGCATTTCCTGTTAAAAAACTGCATCCTAACAGTCATCTTTATACTTCTGATGTGTTGGTCGAGAGCTTTCCCGGCAGGGCTTTCCACATCATTAGTCAGTGCAGCCTTAATAAAAAAGAACTAAAAGAAAGTCTCGGAGACTTGAAAAAAGCAAATATCACAGTACGTAACTTTCCGGCTACGGTTGCCGAACTCCGTAAACGAATCAAATTGTCGGAAGGTGGAGACACTTATCTGTTTGCCAGCACCTTAAACAACGGACAAAAAGTACTGATCCGCTGTGAGAAAGCCTGAGTCTGTAATAGCATTACAACACAGCCCCTTCCTGCACCATTACATCAGTATATGAAATAGGAACGATAAAAAAGGATAAGGATCACTCAGCTGTCCTTAAAATCCCAGACTGAATTTCCCGAAAAATAAATGAGAGTGTGTCAAAAGTCAATAGTAACGAAACTGGGGCTGACAAAAAAGTCGGCAGTATCTTAAATCTCCTCCTTCGGGAAGGAGGAGTACCCGCAGGGGGAGGTGGTAGGTGAATACACAAGCTATTGCTACTGACTTTTGACACCCCCATTAATGAGTAATATTATTACCGAAGTGTTACACTCAATTTATTCCCCGAAGGTATATCCGAACTATTGCCATACATGATTTCATATTTTCCGGGCATAATACGCATAGTATTTGTAGTCGGATCAAAGAACTCAAATGTAGTTGGCAAAAGATCAATAGATACAACACAAGTCTCTCCCGCCTTCAGCGGTACCCGACGGAAAGCGCGCAAACTCTTTATCGGCCCTTCCGCATCATCTACTTTGCGGACATACACCTGAATAACTTCAGCTCCATCATACTTCCCTGTATTCTTCACATTGACTTTAAAATTCAAATCCTGTCCGGCAGATATAATTTTCTTATTCAAACGTCCTTTAGAAATATCGAAAGTAGTATAACTCAATCCGTATCCAAAAGGAAACAAAGGAACTTCCGTCATATATCTATAGGTACGATTCTTCATACTGTAATCTTCAAAATCCGGCAACTGGTCCGTACTCCTATAAAAAGTAACGGGCAGCTTTCCACTCGGATTAAAATCTCCGAACAGAACGTCCGCCACAGCCAATCCGCCAGACTGCCCGGGATACCATGCCTGCAAGATAGCATCACAAGACTCCATCTCAGGAACCAATGCGACCGCCGATCCGGAACAGTTGACAAACACCACCTTCTTCCCCGCTTTCTTCAATGCTTTCAGGATATCACGCTGCACTTGCGGTAGTTCAATTGAAGTACGGTCGCCGCCAGCAAATCCGGGACTGTTAACGGAATACATCTCTTCGCCTTCCAAACTCGGCGAAATGCCACCTGCGAAAATAACAATATCCGCTTCTTTGACTCTATCGACAACCATCTCAGGTGAAATATGACGATAAATACCCAAATCAAATCTAAGCAATGCCTCCGCACCTGCCTGCATATATTCTATTCTGATCTTATAATCTGTCCCCGCAATTGCTTTCAACGTATATTCCCTTTTAGCACTGGCATGTTCTCCCCAATAATCAATCACCTTTTCCCCGTTCACATATACCCGATAGCCATCATCTCCTTCAATCAGCAACTCATAAGCTCCACTCTCTTTCGGACGAAAAGTTCCTTCATAAACAGCAGTAAAATTATATAAGCCCACACCTGTGGCAAAGACTGTATTCCCACCATTACTCAGATTAATCGGAGAAGTAATCTGACTTGTAGCCGCGACATCACCACTCAAATTCATATTATTCCAGTAGGTAGCCGTCAGACCGGGACGCCCATTGTTGGAGATCTCATTAAAATAAGATTCAAAAATCCGATTATCCAGTAACTCACATCCTTTCTCAAAAGGTACATCGCCTATCTTGCAGCGAATCCCTTCCAAAATAGTATATGTATGTGAGGGTACACCTTCATAGTTTCCCCATTGCATCACCGAATCAACCGCATTCGGTCCCATCACTGCGATACGTGCCCCTGTTTTTGCCAACGGAAGCACGCCATTATTGCAAAGCAATACCATAGATTTACGTGCCAGATCCAACGCCATCTGTTTGTGCAAATCACAATCCACAGTATCTATACTAATTCTGCTCCAGGGAACGATAGAATCCGGATCCATCTCGCCCAAAGCAAAACGGGCTTTCAACAAACGACGCAAACTTGTGTCTATACGTTCTTCTGTGATTAATCCCTGCTTTACTGCTTCCTCCAAATGCGAATATATCGAACCACATTCAAGATCAGTTCCATTGATCACAGCAGAAGCACTGGCATCGGCAGCATCTTTATGTGTCTCATGGCGGCCTTTCACAAAAAAATCATCAATAGCACCGCAATCACTTACAACCAAATGTTTATAGCCCCATTCATCCCTCAATATTTGCGTTAACAACCGGTTGCTATCACAACAGGGCTCTCCTTCCAGGCGTTGATAAGCGCACATCACTTCCTTCACGTCTGCCTCTTGCACCAAAGCCTTGAAAGCCGGAAGGTAAGTCTCCCATAGATCACGGGGAGAGAGGTCTTCTACATCAAAAGAGTGACGTTTCGCCTCAGGACCACTATGCACTGCATAATGCTTGACACACGCATGAGCCTTGTCATATTCGGCATCTGCCGGCCCCTGCATTCCCTTTACTACAGCTACTCCCATACGGGTAGTCAGATAAGGGTCTTCGCCGAAAGTCTCCTGTCCCCTCCCCCAACGCGGATCACGGAAAATATTCACATTCGGATTCCAAAAAGTAAGCCCTTCGTTTCCATATCCATAGCGATTACTGCGATGGGCATCGTGGAATTTAGCACGTCCTTCATCACTAACGGCAACATACACTCTTTCAATTGCTTCATCATCAAAGGTAGATGCCATACCCATAGTTATCGGAAACACTGTAGCCAGTCCATTACGGGCAACACCATGCAAAGCCTCACTCCACCAATTATAGGGAGCTACTCCTAACCGTTCTACCGCAAAAGAAGAATTTTTCATTAATCCTATTTTCTCTTTCAAAGTTAATCTCCCTAATAAGTCTTCCGCACGCTCTTCGGGAGTAAGTTTCGGATTCTTATAAGGTTCATTCTGCGCGAAGCTGCCCATCGACGCAACGATACTCAAACTTAAAGTTAACAGTACTTTTTTCATTTTGTCCAAATTAATTAAAGCTTTATTTATTATGTTACCTTGCAATTTCACATCGGAAAACTACATTCTAATCATTGTTTTCAAATACAATAACTATGATCGGGGAATGCTGTCTGATTTATCTGTTCAAATGGAAACGCCTAACTTGAAACAGCGATGAATGATAAATGTAGTGCAAAAAAAGCTGCCATACCAAACTTTTTTCCAACTATTTTTATTACTAAATAATTTTTGCGAATCAAAGCTTATTACTATCAGCCTCCAAACCTGATTATAGCCAAAAGTACATGAGTTTCTATTACATCATTAATAATCTGACTACTTCAGAAAGTCTATCTGAAAAGAAAAGAGGCTATTGAAAATACAGATAAAGTAACAGCCTGCTAAAAACAGCAAGAAAGAAGATAAGTATATTCCGACACTATATAAATAATGAGAAAGAAGGAATGTCTTATTTTTATAACTAAAATGAAAGAAGCGACAATAGAATCTCCCAGCCTCGCTTCACCTTATCTTTCAAGAATTTCAAGGCCTTACCCATATGTATTTCTACAGTCTTCTGACTAATACCAAGCCTCTCGGCTATCTCCTTGTAACTCAGGCTTTCTTCACGGCTCAACAAGAAACACTTTCTTTGTTGTTCAGGAAGTGAATTGATTAACCGATCAATGAATATTTTTAGTTGAGAAGCGCAATAATCTTCCTCCACAGTAGTGGAGTTATAATAACCTTCGTTTCCATAGGCTACCAAAACAGAGGTTTTGAAAAGATTCTCATTTACTCTCTTCTTATTTTTATTAAATACGATGTTTCGGGTAACAATAAAGAGAAAACCTTTGATATTTTCATCTTCCTTCAGTAAATGCCTTGATTCCCACAACTTCACAAACACATCCTGAACAATTTCCTCTGCATCAGCAATTGTAGCGATGTACAATCGGCTAAAGTCATAAACCTGACTCCAATACTCGTTATACAAATCTATAAACGCTTGATGATCACCGCCCTTAATAGCCAATACTCTTTCTCTTTCGTTCATATTTGTGCAAATATTAGTGACAACAAAGCTATACATTATTTAAAAGATACAAAAATAAAACACATTTTTTTTATATCCGATAGGGGTAAATGTAATATGGGGAGTATTTAGTATGTAACCGAAGTCAATAACGATCATTATCACTAATATACAAAGACGTGAATTCAATAGAACTCATTAATATTATAAAAAAGATGTTAGCCGACAGACTGACAACTTCCGAAAGGGAACAGCTTCTCAATGAGAAGCCTATGGTTAACTTTCAGTCTCAACAATGGGATAAAGCTCCTAAAGCTCATATACAAGATCATGTTCCCCCGCACACCATACTCAATAAGATTATGGTCAGATGCCGGAACGAAAAACAGCCTTTAGAGAGAAACAAGAAATACTATCGTATCGGATATTCCATCGCTGCCACTGTTGCCATCTTCATTATCGGCTTTTGGATTGCCAACAATATTTCATCATCCGACATTAATATCAGTGCTCCAATGAATGATAAGCTGGCAGTCATGCTGCCGGACAGTTCGGAAGTATGGCTCAACGCAGCTTCTCAAATTCGCTATCACAAGTCATTTCTGAACAACAGAGAAATCTTCCTGGAAAAAGGAGAAGCTTTCTTTAAAGTGAAAAAAGCTCAGGGAGCACCCTTCAGGGTTTATTTCCGGGAATCGCGTATTGAAGTGACCGGAACGGAATTCAACATCAAAGCCGGGCACATGGAATCGGAAATTACCTTATTCACCGGCTCCATCAAATTCCAGGCAGAGGAAGGACAGCGAGAACTGCCGATGCAACCGAACGAACGAATCGTATACAATACCCAGGCCAAATCAGTTGTACGCACGAATATAGATATCAACGAGTATGACTGGCGCTCAAGTAAATATCGCTTTACCAACAAGCCATTACAGGAATTCATCGATTTTATCAACCGTTCATACCATGTAAACATCATAATTAAAGAAGAAAAGCTCAAAGAGCTGAAGTTTAACGGAACTATACGTAAAGACGAGCCGCTTACCAATATCATCGAAAAGATATGTATCAGCCTCGATTTAAAAGAAAAACAAGAAAATAACAACATCATATTATATTAATACATAAGAATCAATTATCAATATATTCACTATTAACCTTTTAGAAACATGAAAAACATGCATTTTAGTAACAGCATACTCAGATATGCCGTTCTATTGATTTGCTTCCTTCCAATGGCTCTCTACGCTCATGGCGCACAAGGAAAGAGAATCATTCTCAAGGGTCAGTCTATCACCATGCAACAGGCTATTCAGCTGATTGAAGAAAATAGCCAGTACACTTTCTTCTTCAAGTCCGGTGTTATCGCCAATGACGAGAAAAAGGACTACGATTGCGAAGGAGACATTAATGAGATTTTAAGAAAAGTATTCAGTAACAGCGGAATCGACTATGTCATCAAGAACAATGAGATTATCTTGAAAAGCGCGAAAGCAGAGGCTGTTCAGCAAAAGAGTCAGGGACCGAAAAAGTCGGAAATCGTAGGTGTGGTAGTCGACGCCAACACAGGTGAATCCATCATCGGTGCTTCCGTACAAATCAAAGGGGCTGCTACAGGAGTAATCACCAACATTGACGGAAAGTTCACGATCATGGCTGCTCCTTCGGATGTTATTCTCATTTCTTATGTAGGATACACACCCAAAGAAATCAAGATCGGTTCACGCAAAGTGTTATCCATCGATTTGAATGAAGATGCCAAGCAGTTGGAAGAAGTAGTCATCACAGCTTATGGTACAGGACAAAAGAAAGCCAGTATGGTAGGCTCTGTTGAATCTATTAAACCAACTGAATTAAAGGTACCTTCTACCAATCTGTCTACTGCATTTGCCGGACGTCTGGCTGGTGTTATTGCCGTCCAGAAAAGTGGTCAGCCGGGAGCTGATGGCGCCAACTTTTGGATTCGCGGTGTTTCGACCATGAACGGAGTCACCGATCCACTAATCATTCTGGATGGTGTGCAGGTAAGTTCAAGTGACCTGAATAATCTTGATCCCGAGATTATCGATAGTTTCTCTATCCTGAAAGATGCTACCGCAACAGCGATGTACGGTACCCGTGGTGCCAACGGTGTGATGATTGTAACCACCAAATCGGGTATGAATCTGGATAAGCCGATTATCAACTTCCGTATGGAAGCACAAATGTCTCAACCGACCAGTACCCCTAAATTCGTAGACGGTGCCACTTACATGGAACTTTTCAACGAGGCCGTAAACAATGACAATAGCGGTGACGTGCTTTACAGCCAAGATAGAATTGACGGAACACGTGCCGGATTGAATCCTTATATCTATCCGAACGTAAATTGGTATGACGAATTGTTCAAAGACGCTTCTTATAGCGAAAAGTTCAACTTTAACATCCGTGGCGGTGGTAAACGTGTAGACTACTTCTCCAGCATCTCTGTCAACCACGAATCCGGTATGTTGAAGAATCGTTCAAAGGATTTCTTCTCCTATAATAACAATATTGAAATCATGCGCTATAACTTCCAGAATAACATCAACGCCAAATTGAGCAATTCTTCTAAGTTGTCCTTGCGCCTGAACGTACAGTTGCGTGACATGACTACTCCTAACCAAGGAGTAGGAGCCATCTTTACCAATGCCATGAATACATCACCTGTTGAATTCCCGGTATATTTTCCGGATGACGGTGAAACACCTTATATTAAATGGGGAGCTACAGAACGTGTCAACGCCGACTATCAGACCAACCCGGTGGCTCAGGCTGCTACAGGCTACAACAAAGGATTCCAAAGCACAGTCATTGCAGCACTGGAATTTAACCAGAAGTTGGATTTCATCACCGAAGGTCTGAGTTTCAAAGCACTGGCTTCATTCAAGAACTGGTCGAGTTCCGAAAACAAACGTGAAGGGAAGTGGAACAAATTCGCACTGACCGGATACGAAGACGATGGCAATGGTGGCTACACCTACACAACAAGCCGTATTGGAGACGAATATACGACAAACCTGACCGCAAAGAATACAAATTCCGGTGACCGCCGTTTCTATTTGGAAGGAATGGTCAATTACAGCCGTACATTCGGTGAACATGACGTCAATGCGATGCTAATCTATAGCCAGGACGAACTTGTTAACAACACACCGGGCGATGGGAACTTTATCGGTTCATTGCCTCAACGCAAACAAGGTCTTGCAGCACGTGTCTCCTACGCTTATGCCGGGAAGTATATGGCTGAAGTGAACGTAGGATACAATGGATCGGAGAACTTTGCCAAAGGACACCGTTTCGGTCTGTTCCCCTCCATTGCCGCAGGTTATAACATCAGTGAAGAATCTTTCTTCAAACCTTTGAAAAACGTTGTTTCTAAATTGAAGCTACGCGGTTCGTGGGGTCTGGTAGGTAACGACCAGATTAATGGCAGCCGTTTTATCTACATGTCTCAAATTGACCTGGGCGGCAAAGGATTTACAACAGGTGTCAATCAGAATGTAACCTACAATGGTCCCGTTTATCAACGCTATGCCAATGAAGATATTACATGGGAGGTAGGAGAAAAGATTAATTTTGGAGTCGATTTACAATTGTTCCACTCTTTAGACCTTACTTTTGATATCTTTCGCGAAAATCGTCGCGACATCTTCCAGGAGAAAGGGACCACTCCGACATATATGGGTACAGCTACCACTAAAGTATACGGCAACCTGGCAGCTATGCGCAATCAGGGATTTGAATTAGCAGCCAGCTATAACAAGCAGTTCAACAAAAACTGGTTCGTCAGCTTCAAAGGAACTTTCACATATGCGCATAATGAAATCACCCAATATGATGAATCACCGAAATATCCATGGCAGTCAAAAATCGGAGTCAGTGCCAATAAGAATGCCATTTATATTTCTGACGGACTCTTCATTGATGCAGCAGATATTGCCAACCACCAACAACAATTGGGAGCGGCAGTGATTCCGGGAGATATCAAATATATCAATATTTCAAGAGACTGGTACGGATATGATGATAACCTGACAGATACAGACGACTGGGTATGGGCAAAGCACCCTGGAGTCCCGGAGATTGTATATGGCTTCGGTCCCTCTATTAAATGGAAGAATCTGGATTTCTCCTTCTTCTTCCAGGGAGTAGCCAAAACCTCCTTCATGGTAAAAGATTTCCATCCCTTCGGTGACAGTATGCTACGCAACGTACTTTCATGGGTGGCAGACGAACGCTGGAGTCCCGACAATCAAAACACCAATGCGACTTACCCGCGCTTGTCACGCAAAACCAATAACAATAACAACAAGTTGTCCAGCTATTGGGAGCGTAACGGTGCCTTCCTGAAATTAAAGAATGCTGAGATCGGATATACCTATAAGAATATGCGTTTATACATCAGCGGTTCTAATCTGATGACCTTTGCTCCGTTCGATCTGTGGGATCCTGAACAGGGTGGTGGCAGTGGTCTTTCATATCCGACCCAGCGCGTATTCAACATTGGATTCCAAATGACTATTAACAACAAATAATACCTTAAAGATATGAAAAAGAATACACTATATCTATTTATCCTCTTATTGATTACAGGGCTGAATACTTCCTGTAACTATCTGGATATCGTTCCCGACGAAACAGCCACGGAAAAGGATGCCTTTGCCAATCCCCGTGCTGCACTGCGATATTTATATTCCTGCTACGGATATCTGCCTCAGTCAAACATGGTTCAGTCATGTATGGACTTTACCGGTGACGAAACGATCAGCCCGTTTGCCGAAAGTTACGTAAAATTCGCTGAAGGTTCTTATGACTCAAGCAATACAATTATCAGTTATTGGAATACACTGTTTCAGGGAATACGTCAATGCTATTTGTTGAAAGAAAATATCCACTCCGTTCCTAAGATCAGCCAGGAGGAAGTCGATCTTTACACGGCAGAAGCCGACTTCCTGATCGCCTATTTCCACCTCCTTCTGATCAAATGTTACGGGCCGACCATTTTGGTAAAAGAACTTCCGGCACTCGACACTCCCGCAGAGAATATGCTTGGACGTCGTCCGTACGATGAATGTATCGACTGGGTTGCCGACTTACTTGACGATGCAGCCACCAGACTTCCTGCCACACGCAATAGTTCGGATTATGGGCGTGCCACGAGCGTCATTGCCAAAAGCTTAAAAGCACGTATGTTGCTTTATGCCGCTTCACCATTATTCAATGGGAACCCTGATTACACAGACTTTAAGAACCCGGACGGCGAACAGCTCATGTCGACCACTTATTCGGAAGAAAAATACAAACGTGCAGCAGATGCAACATGGGAAGCTATTCAGGCGGCATCAGGAGCCGGTCACGAGCTCTATATAGCCAGTACAACAAGTAATGCTTATCCGGAACCGACCAACCTGACAGAACGCACACTTCGTATGACTTTCATGGATAGCGAAAACTACAAAGAAGTCATCTTCCCCGAAACCCGTAAAGCAGGTGCTTATGGTATTCAACGTAAATCCATACCTTTCTTCCCACGTGGCTCGTGGAATGGTATAGCCCCCACTATTACCATGCTCGACCGCTTCTACACAGTCAATGGATTACCGATTGACGAAGACCCCGAATTCAATACAAACAACAAACTGGATATCGTAACCATCCCTGAAGGCACTACCTATGCCGAACCGGGAAAAAGAACATTATACATGAACATGAACCGCGAACCCCGATTCTATGCGTGGGTTGCATTTGAGAACGGTTATTATGAATGTCGTACAGACGATAAAAGATATGCTTATCACAAATTCTGGGGTGCTGAGCGTTCTGAAGGAGACAAGTGGTTGACCGGATTTCTGGCAACAGAAAACTGCGGTGTCAGAGCCGATGACGGAAAGATAGTCACTGCGGCACGCTCTCAGAACTACTCCAAAACAGGATACCTGAACAAAAAAGGTGTACACCCAGGGATACAAGCTACCGTTGGTACCCCCGGACCAACGGTAGAATATCCATGGCCTGTGATACGTCTCGCTGAACTTTACCTGAACTATGCCGAAGCCTGCGTAGGATATGGTAAAGAAGGATATCCCGAAAAAGGAATGGCTTATCTGGACAAAGTACGCGAACGCGCCGGACTAAAACCGGTACTGGAAAGCTGGGCAAATGCCAAAGTTCCTTTGACAAGCTATGACGGCCAATGCGGTCCCGACGGCAGAGTGATGAAAATCGTCAGACAGGAACGTATGATCGAGCTTTATCAGGAGAATCATAATTTCTGGGACATCCGCCGCTGGAAAATGGGAGAAACTTATTTCAATGTCAAGGCACGTGGTCTGAACATTCTTGCCGAGACAATGGAAGACTTCGCCAAGATTGTGGAGATACAGGACAAGCGTACATTCGATGCACCCCGTCAGTATCTGATGCCTATTCCGGCAGGTGAAGTAAGCAAGAACCCGAACATGGTGCAGAATCCGGGCTACTAATCAATGATGAATAACAATTATTAAAAACAATCTGATTATGAAAAAGATACTTATGACGATATGTCTTATCGGAGGATTAGCCATGCTCTGGTCTTGCAGCGATGACAAAGATTCCTATCCGGTACCCAGCGACATCGAAAATCTGAAAGCGACTCCCGCTCCGGGACAGATTACCCTGAGCTGGACCAACCCTGCCGATGAAAACTTATATTATGTACAGATAGAATATACCATCGGAGCCACAGGAAAGTCATACAGAAAACAAGTCAGTCAATATGCCAATGAACTGGTAATAGACAATCTGCTCCAAAAGTACGGTGAAATCAACTTCACCGTACAAGCCTTCAATCGTGGCAACACCGCAGGTACCATCCATCAGATAACTGCACAAGCAGAAAAGGCAAGTCCTACGTTTGGCACTCCCGTAAAGATAGATCTGGACTATAAGAAAATATGGACGAATGCTCCATTTCCTACCCGTCCGATCAAAGACCTGGTAGACGGAAATATAGCAACCTTCTTCCACTCGTGGTGGAGCTCACTAGTAGAAATGCCACATTATCTGGTAGTAGATTTAGGCGAAGAAGTCAGCGCTATTAAATTCCGTTCGACCAATACCAACCGTGCGAACGATAGTTCATGGAAAACGATCAACCTATATACAAGTGATAGTTATAATCCAGCAGAATGGTTTGATGGCGTCGAGAAAATTGATGGCAACACAGTGGATATCTCACAGGCAGGTACCCACAAGGAAACTACCTTAACAGGACTTCCCGACGGAGTGAGCGAAGTGTATAACTCAGAGGTAATTCCGCTGTCAAAACCTTCCCGCTATCTTTGGTTCGAAGTAACAGAGACCACGAAGGGCACTCCTTATTTTGCTTTAGGAGAACTGGAAATCTATCAATGTTCAATGGTCGTACTTGAATAAAAAAAAGAATGAAGAAATATATACTGCTTTTCTTTCTATTATCGTTGCTGCCATGCCTGTCTACGGCGTGCTCTGACGATGACGGCTCTTCAACCCCCAATTTAACCGTTGGAAAAGAGACAGTTGATTTCAAGAGTGAGTCCAGTAGCCAGAATGTAGCTGTCACTACCAATGTGGATACCTGGACTGTCAAATCAGATAAAAATTGGTGCCACCCGTCAGCAGACGGGAAGGCACTGAAAATATCTGTAGACGAAAGCGACGAACGGTACGTGCGCAAAGCAACCGTTACCGTGACAGCTGCCGACCAGACAAAGACAATCACAGTACGCCAGTTGGGATACGAAGCAGCCATTCTGGTTGACCAGCCCAACTTTGAGGTAGGTGTGATCGGTGGAGAAATCCAGTTTGACGTGACGACAAATGTAGAAGTAGCCATCACTTTGCCGGAATGGATTACCGCAAAACCTGCCAGCCGTGCACCGGCCACAGTCACCATCCCCCATACATATATGGTGAAAGCGACCGGACTTGACAGTCAGCGTCATGGCAACATTGAAATAACAGAAGTATTACCGACTATCGATCCCGATACGGAACAGGCAGAACCTGTAAGCGCATCCGTATTTGTTACCCAGAAAGGACTCAACGAATTTGCCGAAGGCAACGGAGAAGACGTAAAAGGTGACATCAAAATCAAAATAGTAAGCGGGACGGCTTCTTCTTTTCAATCCGGCAGCAACATCGAAAAATCTTTTGACGGAGATTATTCGACACTTTATCATTCCAGTTGGAGTAATGGTGCAGGCAACTATTTCCCCATCACATTAACCTATAATTTTGAAACAGTCACAGATGTCGATTATTTGATTTACCATCCGCGCAACAACGGAAATAATGGTAGATTCAAAGATACAGAAATACAATATTCAGCAGACGGTCACACATTCACCAAACTATTGGACAAAGATTTTCAAGGTTCAGCTACAGCAGGCAAAGTTACATTCGACCAAACGATACAGGCTAAATCTTTCCGTTTCATCGTAAAAAGCGGTTCCGGTGACGGACAAGGATTTGCTTCATGCGCCGAAATGGAGTTCTTTGCAAAGAATCCCGTGAACTTTGATTATTCGACTCTCTTCACAGATGCAAGTTGCAGTGAGCTGAAAACCGGTATTACGGAAGATGACATAGCTCAGTGCGAATACCCGTTCTTTAAGAATATAGCCTACTATATGATTAAAGGCAAGTATCCCGCAGAATTCCGTATCAACGAGTTCAAGGCATATCCCAATCCGGATATCCAGTCGGAAACCCATAAGACCAACCCTTACAGCCAGTTGGACAATCCAACCGGAATATCGGTCAAGGCAGGTGAAAACCTGATTGTGCTGGTGGGAGACACACACGGATATGACATCGGACTGCGGGTACAGAATCTGGATGCACCAGAGAATGACGGTTTTGGCGGAGTGACCTACTTACTGAATCAGGGAATCAACAAGCTGTCTATCAGCGAGCAAGGACTGGTGTACGTGATGTACGTCACAAAAACGCTGGATGATCCGGCAGCGGCCCCTGTCAAAATCCATTTTGCATCGGGAAAAGTGAACGGCTACTTCGACTCACAAAACCCGGAGCATAACGGACGCTGGTCGGAACTGCTCAACAAAGCAACCAACCGGTATTTTGACGTACTGGGGAAATATGCCCACCTCACTTTCGAGACGAGTGACCTACGGACGTACACAGGTTCCAAGGGAGATGAACTGATAGACCTTTATGACAAGATCGTGTACAGCGAGCAGCAGTTGCTGGGCTTGGAGAAATACGACAAGATGTTCAGAAACCGGATGTATCTGAATGTCATGTATAAGTCCTATATGTACGCCACAGCCTATCACACAGCCTACAACCGAACAACAATGAATGAAATCTGTAGTCCGGAGAAACTGAAGACAAGCGCTTGCTGGGGACCGGCACACGAGATAGGACATTGCAATCAGACCCGTCCGGGAGTATTGTGGGGCGGCAACACGGAAGTGACGAACAACATCATGTCCGAGTACATACAGACCACCATTTTCGGCCAGCCCTCCCGCATACAGGTCGAAGACATGGGAATCACCTACCGAAACAGATACTCCAAAGCATGGAGTGGGATTATCGCTGCCGGAAGTCCGCATGCCGACTTCCAGAATCTGGGAAAGAATAATGCCAACGATGTATTCTGTAAGCTCGTTCCCTTCTGGCAACTGGAACTCTATTTCGGGAAAGTGCTGGGCAGGACTCCGTTGCAACAGGCGGACAAAGGAGGTTTTTATCCGGAAGTATATGAATACGCCCGCAATAAAGACTACACGGGAATGACTCACGGAGAAATTCAGCTTGACTTTGTATATACCTGCTCCAAGATTTCCGGTATGAACTTACTCGACTTCTTCACCAAATGGGGATTCCTGACTCCGGTCGACAAGGAACTGGACGACTACGGGAAAAAGCAGCTGACCGTGACACAAGACATGATAGACGCTCTCAAACAGAAAGTGAACGCACTGGGAGGCACCCGTCCGGATGTCGCTTTAGAATACATTTCGGATAACACGTACGAACTGTATAAAACGAAAACCGCCATCATCAAAGGAGAGAATGCCACTCATGCTCCCAAGACATTTACGGTAGGTTCCGGCGATAATGCGGTGACTTACAACGGTGAGACCATCACGATCAAGAACTGGACCAATGTAGTGACGTACGAAGTGAAAGATGAAACCGGCAAATTCATCCTCATCTGCAGCGGCGAAAATGCCCCTTCGTCTGTAGACACATTCACGATTCCGGTTCGCTGGAAAGATGGTTTCCGGTTAAGCGCCGTTTCCGTTACGGGCGAACGTATCGACATTCCAATGAATTGATCGTATCTCAGATACATTCAAGATAACTTTTTATCGGGTTAGGTATCGAAGGGTGTCCGCAGGCGGGCGCCCTTCTTGCGTAACACAATCGTAGCATATTTGTTACGCGTTCTTCAATCAACTGTAAAAAGCAAGAAACGTCAAACCTCTACTTTTGCAGCAAATAATTAACGCACGCTAACATTTATGAAACGATTTCTCAGATTAGTCTCTTTGACTCTTTTAATCATGAGTACAAGCGGAAATACTTTTGCAGAGGAAAAAGTAAACGTAGCCCGACAGGGTACGATCCGCGGACGCATAGTAGACACTTCCAAGCAAATTCTTCCGGGAGCCTCCATCTACATCGAAAAACTACATACCGGAGTGACAAGTGATGTCAACGGTTATTATACATTCGCCAATCTCACACCGGGCACATACACCGTGAAAGTCAGCTACGTAGGCTACTCTCCCGTCGAAATGAAAATCACCATTCCGGCAGGAAAGACACTCGAAAAGGACGTCGTACTCAATGAAGGGCTCGAACTGCAGGAAGTAGTGGTAGGCGGCGCCTTCCAGGGACAACGCCGCGCCATCAACTCACAAAAGAACAACCTCGGAATCACCAATGTCGTTTCAGCCGATCAGGTCGGAAAGTTCCCCGATTCCAATATCGGCGACGCCCTCAAACGTATCAACGGTATTAATGTACAATACGACCAGGGGGAAGCCCGCTTCGGACAAGTCCGCGGTACTTCCGCCGACCTCAGTTCCGTGACCATCAACGGCAACCGCCTCCCTTCTGCCGAAGGCGATACCCGTAATGTCCAGCTCGACCTCATCCCCGCCGACATGGTGCAGACAATCGAAGTGAACAAAGTCGTTACCTCGGATATGGACGGAGATGCCATCGGCGGCTCCATCAATCTGGTGACGAAAAGCACTCCTTACAAACGGATGTTCAGCGCCACAGCAGGAACCGGCTACAACTGGATCAGCCAGAAAGCACAGCTGAACTTAGGATTTACCTACGGCGACCGTTTCTTCAATGACAAACTGGGAATGATGGCCGCCATCTCTTATCAGAACGCTCCGTCAGGATCGGACGATGTGGAGTTTGAATATGACGTCAACAAAAAAGGCGAGGTAGTCATGGTGGAAGCACAGAAACGCCAGTACTACGTGACCCGCGAACGCCAAAGCTACTCCCTGGCTTTCGACTACGACATCAACCCGAACCACCGGCTGACGCTGCAAGGTATCTACAACCGTCGCCACGACTGGGAAAACCGCTACCGCGTCACCTATAAGGATTTGGATAAGACAGGACTAGACGACGAAGGAGATATGCAGCAATCCGCCCAGATCGAGACAAAAGGAGGAACACCCGACAACAGAAATGCCCGTCTGGAATTACAACAGACAATGGACCTCAGTCTGAGCGGTGAACATCAGTTCGGCAAACTATCCGTCAACTGGGGAGCTTCCTACGCCCGTGCCAGCGAAGACCGTCCGAACGAAAGATACTTCAGCCTGAAACAGGACTTCCTCGGCTTTACCGTCGTAGATGCCGGCGACCGTTTCCCTTACGTGACTACGGACGTCAGCCTGCACAACGGAGAAGCGGACGGCGAAAGAGGCAAATGGAAAGTGAAGGAACTGACCGAAAGCAACCAGGAAATCTACGAAAAAGACCTGAAGTTCAAAGTCGACTTCGAACTTCCGCTGACAAACGGCATCTATGGCAACAGCCTGCGGTTCGGAGCAAAGTACGCCTCCAAGACCAAAGACCGCAACACCCTCTGCTATGATTACGCAGATACGTACAAAGACACCTTCGACAAGGATTACATGAACAACCTCACCAGCCAGATTCGTGACGGATATATGCCGGGAGACCAATATAAGCCGACCGATTTCGTATCCAAAGAATACCTGGGCTCACTCGACCTCAGCAGTATGGAAGGCGAACAGGTGCTCGAAGAATCATCCGGCAACTACCACGCCCGTGAGAACGTAACTTCCGCCTTCTTCCGCTTCGACCAGAACTTGGGAAAGAAGATAAAAATGATGGCAGGCTTACGCATGGAAGCCACCCACATCAAATACAACGGCTGGAACTGGAACGTAGCCGACGACAAAGACGAGACAGAAACCCTCGAACCTACCGGAAACCATAAGAACAGCTATGTCAACTGGCTCCCCAGCCTCTTGTTCAAATACGATGTGAACGACGACTTAAAGCTCCGCGCTTCGTTCACCGAGACACTGAGCCGCCCGAAATACTCCGCATTGATCCCCTGTGTCAACATCAACCGCAGCGACAACGAACTGGTGATGGGTAACTCCGACCTGACCCCGACCATCTCCTACAATCTCGACCTCAGCGCAGACTACTACTTCAAAAGTGTCGGTCTGATCAGCGCAGGTATCTTCTACAAGAAGATCAATGACTTTATCGTCGATCAGGTCATCGGTGACTACACCTATCAGAACAACGAATACAAGAAGTTCACCCAGCCCAAAAACGCCGGCGACGCCGACCTGCTGGGCGTAGAACTGGCCTATCAACGCGACTTCGGCTTCATTGCTCCCGCACTGAAATGTATCGGTTTCTATGGTACGTACACCTACACCCACACCCAAGTGAACAACTTCAACTTCGAAGGTCGTGAGAACGAGAAAGACCTGTCCCTGCCGGGATCACCCGAACATACAGCCAATGCTTCCCTTTACTTCGAAAAGAAAGGTTTCAACGTACGTTTCTCCTACAACTACGCTTCGAGCTTCATCGACGAAATGGGAGAAGTGGCAGCTCTCGACCGTTACTATGACGCAGTGAGCTACATGGACCTGAACGCCAGCTACACCTTCGGCAAGAAGATAAAGACCACGTTCTATGCAGACGCCACCAACCTGCTGAACCAGCCTCTTCGTTACTATCAGGGAACCAAAGACCGCACCATGCAGGCGGAGTACTACGGTGTAAAGATTAATGCCGGCGTAAAAGTTAACTTCTGACAGCACGCAAAGCGAAAACCTCCGTTCCTAAGAATGGAACGCCCCGTTGGTTTTAAAGGAACGGGGTCTTGGTTTTAAACCAACGCCTCGTTCCTTTAAAACCAAAAGAACAGAGAATTTCAGTCTTTCATTAACGACAATTATAAACAACTAATAATCAATATAATATGAAGATAAAAAGCTTATTCATTCTTCTTTTCCTTTCCGTCTTTACATTCGCCCACGCACAGCTCACGGATTATTCCATCTTTGACAAGAAGTTTAACTTCTATGTAGCCAATGATTTAGGTCGCAACGGCTACTATGACCAAAAGCCAATCGCCGAACTGATGGGCACAATGGGCGAAGAGATAGGTCCCGAATTTGTATTAGCCACCGGAGACGTTCACCACTTCGACGGAGTGCGTAGCGTGAACGACCCTTTGTGGATGACCAACTACGAGCTTATCTACTCCCACCCCGAACTGATGATCGACTGGTTCTCCATCTTAGGCAACCACGAATACCGTGGAAGCACTCAGGCAGTACTGGACTATACGAACATCAGCCGCCGCTGGTCGATGCCCGACCGTTACTACACCAAGGTATTCGAAGAAAAAGGAGCTACTATCCGCATCGTCTGGATAGACACCACTCCGCTGATTGATAAATACCGCAATGAAAGCGATAAATATCCGGATGCCTGCAAGCAGGACATCAGCAAACAGCTGTCATGGCTGGAATCTGTACTGGCAAGTGCCAAGGAGGACTGGATCATCGTAGCCGGCCATCACCCCATCTATGCCTACACCCCGAAAGAGGAAAGCGAGCGGCTTGATATGCAGAAACGCGTAGACAGCATCCTGCGCAAGCACAACGTAGATATGTACATCTGCGGTCATATCCACAACTTCCAGCATATCCGTGTACCGGGAAGCGACATTGACTATGTAGTCAACTCCGCCGCCTCTCTCGCACGCAAGGTAGAACCCATCGAAGGTACAAAATTCTGTAGCCCCGAACCGGGTTTCTCCGTTTGCTCTATCGACAAGAAGGAGCTTAACCTGCGTATGATAGATAAAAAAGGAAATGTACTTTATACAGTAACCCGAAAAAAATAAGTTCTCTATTAAAGAAAGAAATTCTACTCTCAGAAAAAACACACACGACAAAGGGCGTCTCCTTCGCGATGAAGGGGGCGCCCTGATTTATTATAGTACTCCTTTGCCCCGACAGATGCAAAGAAAATCACAAGTTCATTAAGTAACGAGCTTATATTATTCTGATTTGTTACTCTGACTAGCAGTATCCGCAGTGTTACTCTTGCTTAGATCATTCTTGGGAGTCGTCGTTGCGTTCCCATCACGGACAGCCATGTAATGCGGAGACATAATCTCAATTCCCGCTTCATTAAACTTATCCTGAATAGTCTGATGCAAATCAGAATAAATCTGAGACATCTTATGCGCCTCCTTGATATAAGCATTGATCTGATACACCGGATACCAGTCGCTCAACGAAGTTTCCAGCACGAACGGGCGCGGGTCATCCACTACTCCGGGCGTATTCAACGCAGCATCAATCAGTATCTGATTGACCTGGCGCCAGGGGACATCATAACCGATGGATACCTCCGAATGGATAATCAAGCCATACTCCCGTGCCGATGTACTATAATTCACGGTATGTGAAGACATGATAAAAGAGTTGGGCACCGTCACCACCTCATTTTTCGGAGTGCGGATACGGGTGACAAGCGGCGTCTTCTCTATGATATCGCCGGTGGTATCGTTCAGTTTAATCCGGTCGCCCATCTTGAACGGGCGCATATAGGTAATCACCAGCCCGGCAATAATATTTCCGATAACGGTACTTGATCCAAGAGAGACAATCAATCCGACAAAGACCGAAATCCCTTGGAATACCCCAGAATCAGAACCCGGCAGATAAGGGTAAATCATCGCGATCATAAATGCGTAGAGCAGGAACCGGACGATGTGGAAGGTCGGCATGGCCCAATCCGGGTAAAAACCGTTGAATTTAAGACGCCCCGCTTCTATCTCACGAGCCAGATAAAGCACCATACGTACCAGATACTTCACCGCATACCAGATAACAACAATTGTAAACAGATTGGGGACATAGTCTATTATATCCACAAAGATTTTCCGAATCGGATTCCAGATATAACCCAGCAAGCGGTATGCCAGTCCTTCGGTCTGCGGGAAGATGATAAAAATCAAAGGGACAGTAATCAACAGTTGTATCCCCATAAGGATATAACGTCCGATGCCTGCCAAAAAGACTAACAGATTGGCTTGTTTTTGAGCATCCAGCAACTCATATCCCTGGATAGACACAGGCTTTATCTTTGTATCTTTCAGACGCAGGATACGTACTTTCAGTTTGCGAAATGCCCAGTTGGTCAGACGGAAAAGGAGATACTGACCGACAATCACCAACAGAAAATAAAGGATACGCTTCGCCATTCGCCAAATGCTGTGCTCCGCTTTCATCTCATGCAGTTTGGTGATTACATTCTGCCGCCTCTCTTTGGCAAGGGAGTCACGGGAGACTCCTTCCCACAAAGCATCCTGATCTGTAAGAGATAACAATACTTTATTGCCATACATCAGGTCGGAAACAATATCCGAATGGTCGATGGAAACGGAATCGGGACGGAGATTAAAACGCTTTCCTATCTCTTCGATAGCGGCACCGGTCATCTGTGCCCGTTGCTGGGGAGTGTATCCGCCCCGTTTTGTAAAAAGATAAAACAGGGTATCCCCTTCGGCAACTACCGGTATTCCTTTCGTGAATTGACGCAGTGAGTCGATACGCTGCCGTTGCTGGGAGAATTTCACCGAATCGGCGGACAGCATCTGAAGCCTCATCTGCTCCATCTCCATACGCATATTGGCTTCATTGAGCCGCGCTTCTTCCAATGATTTCTGCAGATTTGCCACACGGGCAGAATCAGAATCCCGATGCAAAGAGACTGGATGCGTTGCTACTGTATCTCCGGCGAAAATCTTCTTGACTGCCTGCTCCAGTTGCGCCTGTACATTGACTGCAAGGGAAGCCATTATGAGCAGCAATGCAAACCGTTTTATTTTTTTCATATCCATATAGAATGATTCCAAGTTAGGTGAATTAACTTTAATTTCACTTTTTAATAAACATGGCAAACATACGGATTGTTTTTGACATAACAATTCCCTAAATGATTATCTTTGCCCCAAAAGAGAAAAATTATGAATATACTATTACTTATCGGAGGATTAATTCTCATTTTACTAGGAGCTAACGGACTGACAGACGGTGCCGCTTCCGTAGCCAAACGTTTCCGCATACCTTCCATCGTTATCGGACTGACCATTGTCGCTTTCGGCACGTCCGCTCCGGAACTGACGGTGAGTGTCGCTTCAGCCCTGAAAGGAAGCGCGGACATTGCCATAGGTAATGTAGTAGGAAGTAACATATTCAATACGCTGATGATCGTGGGATGTACGGCACTGTTCGCTCCGATTATCATCACCCGGAACACTTTACGAAAAGAGATACCGCTCTGTATCCTTTCGTCTGTGGTATTGCTGATATGCGCCAATGACATATTCCTCGATAATGCCACAGAAAATATACTGAACAGAGTAGACGGTCTGCTTTTACTCTGCTTCTTCGCCATCTTCATGGGGTATACGTTTGCCATCGCTTTCCCAAAATCTTCCGCTGCACCGGAACCGGCAGCACCGGAACACACGGCACCGGAAGAAGAGATCAAGCTGCTTTCGTGGTGGAAATCCATTCTCTATATCATTGGCGGACTGGCAGCACTCATCTATGGAGGTCAGCTGTTCGTCAACGGAGCTACAGGGATTGCCCGCAGCATGGGAGTCAGCGAATCCATTATCGGATTAACGCTGGTAGCCGGAGGAACTTCCCTGCCGGAGCTTGCCACTTCCATCGTCGCCGCACTGAAAAAGAATCCGGAAATGGCTATCGGAAATGTAATCGGCAGTAATCTCTTCAATATCTTCTTTGTATTGGGGTGCAGCGCCAGTATCACTCCCCTCCATCTTAGCGGAATTACAAACTTCGACCTGTTCACACTGGTAGGTTCCAGCATTCTGCTCTGGCTGTTCGGGCTGTTCTTTGCCAAGCGGACCATTACACGGATAGAAGGAAGCATTATGATACTTTGCTATGTAGCGTATACGGTGGTACTGATTTATAATTCTTAATAAAGTAATCCATACCCAACAATAAAAGGCTACCGGTAATCATACCCGAAGCCTTTCACTTTTATCATAGAAACAAATCATTTATTCCACTTCAACCGCAGTCAATACATTCACGCCATACTTTCCATCCTTAGAAATCCACCAATCCGTATCCCCATTGGCACAATGGATGGCATAACGAGGATTATATCTGAGTCTGTCCGATCCGTCCGGTATCCACAGACCTAACTTATAAGTTCCGGCAGTCACCGAGGCAGGGAGTTCAAGAGATACATCCACTGTATGCATCAGCGAAGTATAAGCAGAATCCTTTGGTTCGAACGGTTGCCAGTTCTTTGGATTGGCATCGGTCGGAAATTCCGTAACCTCTCCTGCATCATCAATCAATACAAAATAAACAGGATGTTCACCAAATACGGTGGCAAAACCTCTGTTCTTCAAGCTCAGTTTCAAGACGTTCTCCTTTCCACTCACGAATTTGGAGGGAAGCTGAAGTGATTGAAGCTCAATCCGGTAACCCAGATGATCACGTATATAATCGAACATATTGCGTTTTACCTTCGTTCCGTCTTTCTTCCGGAAGTAACTGTCGGACACCGGCATATGATGCTGGAGAAGGGAGTCTTCCGTTATCATCGTTTTCTTCCAGACCACCATGGAATATTCGGGCGGATTATTCTCGTCAAACCGGTTGTTGGGATGTTGCTCCTTATAATTATGTATGATACTTAGCGAAGTATAATGCTGGAGGAATAAACGTCTCGCTGCCTGCATACCGTCAATAATCCATCCGGCAGAAGGACTGTCCGGATCAGCGCCCACGCTCCAGAATCCCCAGGGCAGTTCACCGTCTACTACGAGGTAAGGAGATTCCGCCACTATCTGATCGAACTTCGGTGTCCCTTCGTGCATATCGGCATCCCATCTGTCGGGGCGTATGACAATGAAGTCATCATGGAAAGAAAGTCTCTTATAAAGTTCCGGTTTATCTTTCAGCAGGTTCTTAAATTCCGGGAGTCTGACTTGTACATTTCTCTCCGCAGGAACCACAGAAAGCAGTTTTTCCAATACGGCAGCCTTTGTTTCTTCCGAGTTTTCCAGTCCCTGAACCGAACTGTGCCATTCGCCCCACGCGCCAATCATTCCGGCTTGTACGACCAGAATCAGGTCTTTATTTTTCTCCAGGAAAGGTTTTAATTGATCCAAGTGCGCCAGTATCTGTTCGCCGGTAGGACCGACAGGCGACCGTCCCATAAAGTCGCGTTCGTAGGCAAAGCGCAGTACGGCCTTTTTTCCTTGCTTTTGCAGTTCATCAAAATATGCCTGCATGGTCCGGAAGTTTTCTTCAGACAGTTCTTTACCTATTAAATAAGTCAGATAAAAGTAGCTCTGTGAGAGTGAAACACTATCTGCTACATATTTAGCAGACAATTCATTCAGTTCTTCGGTAGGAGTGTCTTTTTCGTGCAGCACATCCACCGCGGTTTCCAGCCGGAATCCCCTGCCCGGGTTATATAATCCATTTTCTCCCTGCGGGTCATCTACACAGATTCCACGAAACTCCAGCGTCCGTTGACTATGACCGCATCCGCTTGCCAATAAAGCAAAGAGTGCAACTATCATGCTGCTACCTATCCAATTCCTTTTCATAGTAATAATTTTGTTTACCGGACAAATGTATGACAAATCCGGTGACAAGCATTATTTACCGGTCATTTTGTATAAGAAAGTATCAGCATCTGATAAATAACGCAAAAGTATTAGTTAATGCTAAAATTGTATTTGCCCTGCTGTCGGAATAATTCTACCTTTGCCATACGCTTCAGCTATGCCTCCATAGCCGTAGATTTAATCTTAAAAATAAGGCAATACATGAAAAGACTTCATTGGATCTTACTATTAATGATTCTGCTGATCCCGACAGAAAGTATCAGTGCCAAAAAAAGAAAACAGAGAAAAGTGACAGAGAAATCTGGTGCGACGTAATGTACCGGATGGCTGCTCCTGTATTAAGCAACATGAGCGAAGGTCTGCTGAAACAGAATATGCTCGTAGAATTAAGTCCGACATGGGACGGGCGCAATCAGAACGTCACTTATATGGAATGCTTCGGTCGTCTAATGGCGGGACTGGCACCGTGGCTGTCATTGCCCGACGATGAAACTCCGGAAGGACTCCAACGCAAACAACTGCGGGAATGGGCATTGAAAAGCTATGCTAACGCGGTAGATCCCGCTTCCCCCGATTATCTGTTATGGCGTCAGGAGAATCAGACCTTGGTGGATGCCGCCTTCCTGGCAGAAAGTTTCCTGAGAAGTTATGATGCCTTATGGATGCCATTGGACAGCATCACCAAGCAGCGGTATATCGCCGAATTTACGGATCTCAGACGGGTCGATCCTTCCTATAGCAACTGGCTGTTGTTCAGCGCCACCGTCGAGTCCTTCCTTCGGAAAGCTGGTGCGCCCAGTGACACTTACCGCATCAGTTCCTCTCTGCGCAAGATAGAAGAATGGTATGTAGGTGACGGCTGGTATTCGGACGGACCTCGTTTCGCATTCGATTATTACAATAGCTTCGTCATACATCCTATGTATATAGAAGCACTGGAGATAATCACCGAAGCCGGCAAACGTGAGAAGATAGGAAATATGCCCGGCTGCAACTTCCATGAAGCGATCAGACGTGCCCAACGATTCGGAGTAATCCTCGAACGCCTCATCTCTCCGGAAGGTACGCTACCTGTTTTCGGACGTTCTATCACTTACCGTACCGGCTCTTTGCAGACATTAGCGCTGCTTGCGTGGCGCAACTGGCTTCCCGAAGAATTATCAAACGGACAGGTACGCGCAGCCATGACGGCTGTCATCCAACGTATGTTCGGAGACGGCCGCAACTTCAATACAGCAGGCTTTCTGACACTGGGATTCAACGGTTCCCAGCCCGGTATCTCCGATTATTACACTAATAACGGCAGCTTGTATATGGCATCGCTTGCTTTCCTCCCGCTAGGTCTGTCTGCCGATGATCCCTTTTGGACGGATGCTTCACAATCCTGGACTTCGAAAAAAGCATGGGAAGGAGAAGAGTTTCCGAAAGATCATTCTTATCATAAAGAATAAGTGAGAATCAGCGTCTTATAATAGTTTCCAGTCGTACTGGAAACTATTGTCCATTCACATCGGAAACTGTTTTATCACAGCCAGCTCTTGACTTTTCCTTTTTTATTTTGTATCTTTGAAGGTAGTAAAAAGAAGAAAAACAATATGAAACGTATAAAATATAAGACATAATAGCATCCAATAAGGCATCTGTTTCCATCTATAAAGGAATTGGAAGGGAGAAAATCAGCACTGATTTTCTCCCTTTTTGTTTATATAATTCCAAGGTTACTCAGAAATTTCCCAAAAATAGTTTTTAATAAACTTGGATACCGTTTATAATAAACCTCTCAACTATTTATTAAAAACGCTCAAACGGTTTATTATAAAACTGTAAGGATATTATTGCAGCCAAGCTGAAAGGATATTCATAGTTGAACAGAACAGTTATTAAAACGATCAATATTATATACAAAAAGACAAACGACATAATTTGACAATGAAGAAAACAATGCCAAGCAAAAGACAGAAATTCAAAAGAAATACCATAAAAGTATTAGTATCTGCTAATATTATATTTGTCTTCCCCTTAAAATAATCCTACCTTTGCTCATCATTAGTTATGGCCTTTGATTAGATAACGAATAAAACATTAACCCTATAAATAACAATATCATGAATAAACAAACCTTTTTAACACTACTTGCTACATTCGCACTCCTCTTCAGTTTCACTTTCTCCTGCCATGCCAAAGGAAAAGATAAAGCTAAACATGTTGTTTTCATCGGTTTGGACGGTTGGGGAGCCTACAGCCTTCCCAAAGCAGATATGCCGAACGTAAAGAAACTGATGGAGGACGGAGCTTACACACTGAAAAAGCGTTCTGCCCTCCCCTCTTCCAGCGCCATCAACTGGGCATCCATGTTTATGGGAGCCGGACCGGAACTTCACGGATACACCGAATGGGGATCTAAAACACCGGAACTTCCCTCACGTGTATTAAATAAGAATGGTATCTTCCCTACTGTTTTCCAATTACTGCGCGATGCCCGCCCGGAAGCGGAAATCGGCTGCCTGTATGAATGGGAAGGAATTAAATATTTAGTAGATACGCTGTCTTTAAGTTATCATTATCATGTTGCCGACTGCAACAAGACTCCGAAAGAACTGGGCAATATGGCTTCTTCTTATATAAAGGAGAAACACCCCGCTCTTGTTGCCATCTGCTATGACGGCCCCGACCACACCGGACACACTGCCGGACACGACACACCGGAATATTACGAGAAACTTAAAGAACTGGATGTGTATGTCGGCCAAATCGTTCAGGCGGTAAAAGACGCAGGAATGCTGGATGATACCATTTTCATATTAACTTCCGATCACGGAGGTATCGATAAAGGTCATGGCGGAAAAACCATGCAAGAAATGGAAACTGCTTTCATCATATCCGGCAAGAATATTAAGAAAGGACTCCGGTTTGACGATGTAAGCATGATGCAATACGATGTGGCGTCCACCATCGCCCGCATCTTTCATTTAGAACAACCACAAGTTTGGATAGGTAGACCCATGGAGATTGTTTTCAAATAATCATTTAGGATGATTAACAGGAAGGGAAAAGGAGAAGCTAAAATAACTGGCTTCTCCTTTTTTATTTATCTATCCACGCTCATAAGATAGGAGATTATAAATACTATTTCTTATAAGTAACAAAATGAGCAGTCATAATAGTTTTATTTCCTATAAGTAATAGAAATCACACCTCCACAGCTGTTAATTACCGAATAACACTTGCATCAACATACATATCCTTATACCTTTGTCCCCCGGCAACACAACATAATATAACTTCAATCATAAAATGTACTCTTTTGACATTCTTAATAAGCAATCCAACTGATTAAAGCAGCATTCAAACACTCTGATAGGACATCTTATCTTTTGTTTATTCAAATTAAAATACAATACGATAGAATTGTATTAGTAAATGATAAAATACTACTTGTCTGACGGAGCATTATCGCCTACTTTTGCATCATCAGTTATTGGTTGAAGTTTCCATGGATCAATCAACAATTGAATAGAGTTTATAATCTAATACAATAAATTATGAGAAGAAAAATTTATTTTCTACTATTCTTTTTTCTTTGCCTGACTAGCATTCCACTGGCAGCCCAGGATATTGAAATAAAAGGAATGGTAACAGAAGCTACAACAAATGAACCCTTACCAGGAGTCACAGTCAGAGTGAAAGGTAAAGACACCGGCACAGTAACAGACATGGATGGTAAATACTCCATCAAAGCGAATAAAGGGAATATACTGATATTCTCAACAATAGGTATGAAACAAATAGAAAAAGCTGTCACGTCCGGAACTCCAATCAATGTATCTATGGAAGAAGATAATATCGCTCTGGAACAAGTAGTAGTGATTGGTTATGGTACAGTGAAGAAGAGTCATCTTTCGGGAGCTGTAGGTTCGGTTAGTGCAAAAGAACTTAACGGTCAGGTTGCTTCTAACGCAGCCACAGCCCTACAAGGGAAAATACCCGGAGTATCAGTAGCCAGTTCCAGTGGTGATCCCAATGGAAGTATGACGATCAATGTACGTGGTATCAGTTCTTTATCCAACAACAATCCACTTTATGTAGTAGACGGAGCATTTGGAGATATCAGTATGGTCGATCCTAACGATATTTCCTCTATCGAAGTTTTAAAAGATGCTGCCGCGGCAGCAATCTACGGTTCACGTGCAGCAGGTGGTGTTGTACTGATTACCACTAAAAGCGGTCGTAAAGACATGCCGACTAAATTAGATGTCAATTTCTTCACAGGAGTCAGCCAGACTCCCAAAACACTGAAAGTTTTTAATGGAGAAGAATACAGCCGCTTCGCACGCTACTACAAATTAGCAGGCGACGGTTATGGTGCAGAAAATGGAGCTACCCCTTTCATTGGAGAAGGCACAGACTGGCAAGACGTAATGCTGCGTACTGCCATGACTTATAAAGCCAATGCTACCATCAGCGGCGGTTCCAAAAACGGTTCTTACAGTTCGTCAGTCAGCTACCTTAATAAAGAAGGGATACTGCGCAACACTGATCATGAATCTTATAATATCCGTTTGAAAAGCGATTATTCATTCTTCGACAATCGCTTGACAATAGGTGAATCTATGATTGTAAATCTGACAAAAGGTAGTGGATACATTCATCAGGATACCATGTTCGATATCTTTCAGTTCCCGTCAGTAGTACCGGTATACGATCCTACAAACGCAGGAGGCTGGGGTACTTCCAATGACATCAATTTACCGAATCCATTGGCTGAAATGACAGTCAACGACGAACGGACAGAAACAACCAAGATTTTCCTTAATGCTTATTTACAGGCTGAAATCATCAAAGGACTAAAGTACAAACTCAATGTAGGTATCAGAAAAGAGCATACTAAGTGGCGTTATTACAAGGATGTATACGATTTAGGAACATTCGGTAAAAACGACAAGCCCGACCTTGAAGAAAAATCGTCAACATGGGAATCATGGGTATTAGAAAACACCCTGAATTATGACCGTACATTCGGCAAACACAATTTGTCACTCCTTGCCGGATACTCTGCCCAGAAAGACAAAAGTTACAGCCTTTATGGTAAAAATGGAGATATGCCCCAGTTCATTGAAACAATGCCGGGCAATGTAGATCCTTCCAACCTGAAAGCATCCAGTTCGCTGAATGAACTTGCATTGGTATCTCTGTTCGGACGTGTCATGTATTCCTTTGACGACCGTTATTTATTCTCGGCATCTATTCGCCGTGACGGTTCTTCACGTTTCAGAAGTGGACATCAATATGGTGCATTCCCTTCTGCTTCTATTGGATGGAACATCAACCGCGAAAAATTCTTTAAACCTTTAGAGAATGTATTCGATCAGTTGAAGCTGCGTTTTAGTTATGGTAAACTCGGTAATCAGGAGATGACCAGCTACTATCCGACACAAAGTGTAGTATCGGACGGCATGAACTATGTGATGAATAATTCGCCTTGGTTTGGTTCTATGCCATATGTGCAGGCAATCTCACCCGCCAATTTAACATGGGAAAATACGGAGACCTATAACATCGGTTTAGATGTCAGTCTGCTAAACGGACGATTGACGCTTACTGCTGATGCTTACGTTAAGAATACAAATGATGTGCTATTACCTATTCCTTCTACCGCATCTACCGGTATCAGCGGAAACTCTATTCAGAATGCGGGACAAGTACGGAACAAAGGATTCGAACTTGCGGTCAACTATCGCGGTGCCATCAAGGAAAAGTTCAACTATTACATCGGTGCCAATATCGCAGCCGACAAGAATGAAGTGACCAAAATAACATTAGGCGGACAAAACCTGATGATCTCCGGATACAGCGCACACGGTGCCGGTGGTCGCGGTATCAATATGTTTGCAGAAGGGCATCCGATGTCATATTTCAACCTGATCGAAACAGACGGATTATTCCGCTCGGCAGAAGAGATCGCTAATTATAAAAACAAAGACGGTGAACTCATCCAGCCCGCTGCACAAGTTGGTGATGTCCGCTACAAAGACTGGAACGGTGACGGCAAAATAAACACAGATGACCAGCATGACGTAGGAAGTCCGTTCCCCGATTTCACTTTTGGCATAAGACTCGGCGGCGAATGGAACAACTTCGACTTTAACCTTTTCTTTGACGGAATGGTAGGCAACAAGATATATAATTATCCCCGTTATCGCCTGGAATCAGGAAACTTCAACGGAAACATGAGTACCGTATTGGCCAATTCATGGAGACCGGACAATCAGAACACTGATATTCCTCGTTTCTCTAAGACTGACGGTGCAGACAACAAATGGGCATACACCGACAGATGGCTGGAAGACGGCTCGTACATACGTTTGAAAACATTGGACATTGGCTATACATTACCCAAAGTTCTGACAAAGAAAATCAAACTTGAAAACGTAAGAATATACACTTCAATGGAGAACCTGTTCACATTGACCAAATATTCCGGCTATACCCCCGACCTGGGTGAAAGTTCTGTCGCAGGTGTTGCTTACAATGTATTCTCAAGAGGTATCGACCAGGGACGCTATCCATTGCCCCGTACTATTTCTTTCGGAATACAAGTCAACCTGTAATACCTTAAATTAATATTAAACATTAAACAGTTTATGAACATGAAAAGAAATTGGTTATCATATATGTGCATGGCAGCTCTTTTTTCCGGAGCGCTGACATCGTGCAACGAATCCAGCTTTTTGAATCTGTCGGACCCCAATTACTTCACGGAAAGCAACTTCTGGAAAGATAAAGCAGATGCAGAAAGTGCTTTGGCAGCCGCCTATTCTCCGATAAAAGGAGCCATGTACGGATACTTCGGCGCATTTGACGGCTGGCTAAACTTAAACGGTCGTGGTGACGATATCTACACAATCAAAGGAGAAGAAGTTCCGATGTGGAATATTGCAAACTTCCTGAACTCGCCCTCTACCGGAAATGATCCTTACGGAGCGCTTTATTCAGGCATCCAGCGTGCCAACATCGTACTGCGGTATATTGATCAGATACCTGCATCAGGTATTACTGAAGAAGACCGCTCGATGATCAAAGGCGAAGCACTCTTTCTGCGTGGCTATCAATACTTCCTGTTAGTCAACAATTACAAAGAAGTGCCTTTGAGACTGATTCCATCCAACGAAGATGAAACCAATAAAGCCGCTGCTACAGAAGCTGCATTATGGGCACAAGTAGAAGAAGATCTGGATAACGCCATCAAATGCAACCTGCCAGTAGAACGCTCTACTGCCAAAGAACGCATAACTAAAGGTGCAGCTATTGCAATGCTGGGCAAAGTATATGCCACCCAACACAAATATCCGGAAGCCAAACAGCTATTAGGTACATTACTGAAAGCTCCTTATTCTTACGAATTGATGGACAACTTCGAAAAGAATTTCACAAATGAAGAAGAGTTCAATAAAGAATCCGTATTTGAACTGGCATACAGTCCGGACGGAGACTACTCCTGGAGCAATGAAAGCGGTATCTGTTTAGGTTGCTATATTCCTCAGTTTATCGGTCCGGTAAAATCCGGCGGATGGGCTAAATTAATGCCGAACTCCCTGATCGTAGGAGAGTTTACAAAAGAAACACGTCCGAGTGATGCAGATACCAAGTTTGACAAACGTATGTATGCCAGCCTCTTTTTTGATGCTGCCAACTATGGAGATAAAGTTCCTAACGAGAAATGGTATGGAAATAATTACTCCATGGATGATCTTTGGGAAGGCAATGAAGGAAAAATGGCAGGCGGAGCACCAAGTTTCAACGTCAATGGGACAGCAGGTAAGTTCCTGATAAAGAAAAATACTGCATATTATGTGGATGACAAGGCACCGGACAACATGGGCAACAAAGAAGGAAGGTCCAGCAATTTGCGCGTAATGCGCTTTGCCGAGGTACTGTTGCTTTATGCTGAAGCATGCGCCAAAACCAATGATCCGGATGGTGCCAACTATGCTTTAAAGCAAATCCGCCAAAGAGCAGGACTTACGGAAAAGACTTTTGCACAAGCTGAATTAATGAATGAAATAGAACACCAATGCTTATTGGAGTTCTTTGCGGAAGGACATCGTTTTGACGATTTGAAACGTTGGTATTCGCCCAGCGAAATTCAGTTGATCTTCAAGGCGAATGGAAAACAAGGTGCGGAAAACTTCCAGGAAAAACACCTTTATTATCCTATACCGACAAGTGAACTAAACAATAATACTGCCATGGAACAAACCAGTTTATGGAAATAAAAAACCTAGCAAGATTAACTTAATAAAGAAACAACATGAAAAAGATATATTCATTATTATTCGTATCCCTCTTTCTATTCATTGGATACTCTTGTGACGATGGAAGTCTGAGTCACAGTGACGTCTACATTCCGGACCCGGTAGAAGAAACAGACGAGGATGACGGATTCTCAGCCGAACCCACCACAGAAGCTGTCATCAAAGTACAGTTCGGAGAAGGGCACGAACATCAGATAATCGATGGCTTCGGATGTGCCTTTGCAGAGTGGTCACATCGTATATGGAACAACATGATGCGCGAAGATGTAGTCAATGATCTTTTCGGAGAAAATGGCTTGAAGCTGAATATTTTCAGAGGTGAGGTATTTCCACACTATCAGAACCCTACCACAAACGTCATTGACTTCGGAATGAACCGTACCTTCAATCTTGCAGCCAACGATCCCTCTATGATCAATGATTACTGGAGAGACTTTAACGGTTCCGGATGTGGCGAACAAGTACAATTAGGTCAAATGTGGCTGGTAGATATCCTGCAGAAAAAATATAAAGATGTGAAATTTATATTCTCTACCTGGAGTCCTCCCGGAACTATGAAATCTAACGGAAAGCCCTCAGGCGGTAGCCTGGCGTCCGGTGCGGAAGATGCATATGCTAACTATCTGATTGACTTCATCAAAGCATACACTGAAAAGTTCGGCATTGAGATATATGCAATATCACCATCTAATGAGCCTAACAGCAGTGGAACGGGATGGAACGGTTGTAGCTGGAGTTATACCAATCTGGCTAACTTCTGCCAGAAGAATCTTCGCCCGGCTTTAGATAAAGCAGGTTATCAAGACATGAAGATTATCTTTGGAGAGCACTCGTGGTGGAAAGCAGGAGTCACTTTTCTTGAAAATGGCTTGAAAGCCTGTCCCGATCTGGTTAACTCCAACATTATTGCAGCAGCTCACGGATACACATTAATTGGCAACACTGAGTTTGTACAATCACCACTCTGCGCTGAAAATAATATTCATTTATGGAATACGGAAACCAGTTCTACAGACACATACGATCCATCCTGGAAAAACGCGATGCAATGGGCTACTACTTTCCATAATTATCTGGCAGTTTCCAACCTGAACGCATTTATCTGGTGGGCAGGTGCACGTCCTTGTACGAATAATGAAGCGTTGATCAGACTGGAAGAAGCACTTCCCGGAACCAATTATGAAAGAGCGTCCCGCTACTACAGTTACGGACAATTTACTAAGTTTATCCCGGAAGGAAGCCGACGTGTGGATATCAAGACTGTTGCTCCCGAAGGTGACGAAGAAGCATTCCCGAAAGAACTGTTGATGACAGCTTACATCAAGGACGACAATTATACGATCGTACTGGTAAACAATTCTACAAGCAAGGCCTTCGAAACCAAACTGGAAATTGAAGGAAAAGAGTTTCAGACCATGATCTCGTATACATCAGATGAAGGAGTTAAGTGGCAACGCAAAAAAGTAAATCCATCTCTCAGCGGATTGCGCTCCATTACAGTCCCTAAGTTTAGTGTAGTAACCATCACTGGTAAAATGAAAGATATTGAAGCTGAATAAATAGTCTAAATAAACAATGAATATCATGAAAAGAAATCTATTATATTTGGCAGGATTCCTGCTTGCAGCCGCTACTGTTTTCTCCGGCTGTAATGACGATGATCCATCCTATCACGACTTAGTGCCAAATACGCAGGAGTTGATCATTAATCTGGATGAGACCCCGGAAGGAATCATTCAAATAGTTCAAGGTAACGGCAATTATAAAATTACAAATTCCAATGAAGATGTAGCAACCGCCATTGCCGAAGGTAACAAAATTAAAGTAACAGCTCTGAAGGCCGGTAGTACCGACTTATCTATTACCGACTGGGCTAAAATGAGTACCAATGTCAAAGTCATCGTCGATCAGTTAAGTGAACTGGTTTTGTCCAATTCGGCTACAACAATGTATCCGGGTGAAAACAAGACAGTCAATGTTTATACAGGAAACAGAGGCTACAAAGTAACAGTTGACAAAGAATCTGTCGTGAAAGCTACAGTAGATGAAGAAGGACATATACAGATAGAATCTCTGGCACCAGGCAATGCAACAGTTACAGTGACCGACAGACTGAACAAGAGTGCGGAATTTTCAGTAAAAGTAATAAAGAAACTTGTAGTTGACAATAGTGAAGAAATTGCTTATTTGACAGTCGGTGAACCTTTGACAATCAAGATTCTGGACGGTAACGGAGGCTATACCTGCACAAATAATGGTTCTGCCACTTATCTGAAATGCACGATAGCGGAAAATGGAACAGATGTTATCATCGAAGGTCTTAAAAGATATCGTTTCAACAAGACGGTAACAATCAAAGACCAGGAAGGAGAGTCAATCAGCATCAATATAGTCTATATCGACGACCTATATCTGGAGAATCCATCATATCGTTACTTAATAGCAGGTTCATCTTCTTATCAGTCTGTCTCTACCTCGGCAGTGGGTTCCATTACTCATTCGGAAGAGTTCAATATGTCCGAAATTATTATAAAAGGAACAGGAACTTATGCCAGCGGTTTTGCAGTTCAGTTTACAGGTGATTTGACGAAAGGCAACAAAGGTGATGCGGTACTGTATAAAGTAACAAGAAATGCAGTGGACAAAAAAGTGAAATATCCGATAGAAGATTGCCGGATCGATAAAGTGGAAGATGGTTGGTACTGGGTCAGCTTCTTAGAACCCAATTGCACCATCCGCTCTTATATGATTACCAAACAATAGTTTATAGACTTGACACATGTATTTTTTGAAAGTACCCCCATACTTTCAAAATGACAAAAGTACAAAGAGACTGTCCCTACAACACCGTATATCTCAGGTATGTCTGGCTTGTAAACAGTCTCTTTTGTCCTGTCAAGTAATACAAAAAGGATCGCAAGCCGATGCTTTACTCTAATTTTATGAATTGATATGAATAGATATGATAACAGACTACATATTCTCACGAAAGAATATGATGAGCTCATCTCACGTGAAAATGAAAAGATACTGCCCGGCAATGGTGTTTTTGAACGATACAAATATCCCATTCTGACAGCAGACCACCCCCCGCTGGAGTGGAGATACGACTTCAATCCGGAAACAAATCCCTATCTGATGGAACGTTTCGGCATTAACGCTGTATTCAATGCAGGCGCTATCAAATTCAACGGGAAATATCTTGTTATGGCACGAGTAGAAGGGCATGACCGCAAATCATTCTTCGCCATCGCAGAAAGTCCCAATGGTATCGACAATTTCCGCTTCTGGGAATATCCGGTACAACTGCCGGACTTATATCCGGAAGAAACGAACGTCTACGATATGCGTCTGACAAAACACGAGGACGGATGGATATACGGTATCTTCTGCTCGGAAAGCAAAGATCCGGACGCACCCGCAGGAGACCTCACTTCGGCCATCGCAGCAGCAGGAATCATACGCAGCAGGGACCTTAAAAACTGGGAACGCCTGCCCAACCTCGTCTCCCAAAGCCAGCAACGGAATGTGGTGCTGCACCCAGAGTTCGTAGACGGAAAGTATGCGCTGTACACCCGTCCGCAAGACGGATTTATCGACGCCGGAAGCGGTGGAGGCATTTCATGGGCATTGATAGACGATATCACTCATGCAGTGGTCAAGAAGGAAATCGTCATAGAACAGCGCCATTATCACACGATCAAAGAAGTGAAAAACGGTGAAGGGCCTCATCCCATCAAGACTCCCCAAGGATGGCTACATCTGGCACACGGAGTCCGTGCCTGTGCTGCCGGACTCAGATATGTCCTATATCTGTATATGACGTCTTTAGATGACCCCAGCAAAGTAATCGCCCAGCCGGGAGGTTACTTCATGGCACCTGTGGGAGAAGAAAGAACCGGAGATGTATCCAACGTCTTGTTTTCCAACGGATGGATCGCGGATGAAGACGGAACGGTATACATCTACTATGCTTCCTCCGACACACGGATGCACGTAGCGACTTCTACGATCGAACGACTAATCGATTACTGCCGGCATACACCGGAAGACAGACTCCGTTCCACGACTTCCGTGAAAAGCATATACGATATCATAGAAGCCAATAAGCTCGTGATGTCGGAAAATGCCGTTATATTATAGTTCCGGAAGCAGTATTATCATCTGTCTTTCAGGATGTTCCATTCTGCATGATGGATATTAACAACTGAGTTGCAGGGTATTAACAGCTGACACGTCAAGTATTAACACCTGACGTGTCAGGTATTAAAGCCTGAGAAGTCAGATAAATAGTATCAGTATGAGTTAAAATAATATTTGTTTCTTCCCCACATTCGACCTACTTTTGTACCTGATAGATTATTAATGTACAAAACCTAATCAAAATAGCAACATGAAATTACACACATCCGATCTTCTGATCATCTGCGCCTACCTCATTGCCATGATTGTCATCGGACTCATACTGAAAAAGCGGGCCGCACAAAATATGGACTCCTATTTCCTGGGAGGCAAATCACTCCCTTTCTATATGCTTGGTCTGTCCAATGCATCCGGAATGTTCGACATCACTGGTACGATGCTAATGGTTTACTGGGCATTTGCCTACGGATTCAAAAGTCTCTGGATTCCCTGGCTGTGGCCGGTATTCAATCAGATATTCCTCATGGTTTATCTGTCGGTGTGGTTGCGGCGTTCCAATGTGCTCACCGGAGCCGAATGGATCAAAACCCGCTTCGGTAAAGGCAAGGGAGCGACACTCTCTCATACCATCGTTGTCGTATTTGCGTTATTAAGCGTACTCGGATTTCTGAGTTACGGATTCATAGGAATAGGCAAGTTCATGGAAATCTTTATTCCCTGGGAAGTCATTTCACCCTACATTCCTTTCACTGTTTCACCGGAGTATGTTCCGCATGTATACGGTATCTTCTTCACAGCTATCGCTACCTTCTACGTCATGTTGGGAGGAATGCTGAGCATCGTATGGACAGATGTCGTACAGTTCCTTATCATGACGGTGGCAGGCATCGTTATCGTAGTGATCGGTATGCAGATGGTGGCGCCGGATATGATACACTCCTTTGTACCTGCCGGATGGGATTCCCCTTTCTTCGGATGGACGCTCGATATTGACTGGAGCAGCCGGATGAGTTTGCTGACCGAACGAATGGCGAACGAACCTTACAGTCTGATAGGCATCTTTGTCATGATGGCGTTGCTCAAAGGCATCTTCATGAGTATGGCAGGGCCTGCGCCCAACTATGATATGCAGAAAATTCTGTCCTGCAAGTCTCCCAAAGAAGCAGCGATGATGAGCGGTTCCGTATCCGTCGTGCTATTGATTCCCCGTTATCTGATGATTATGGGATTTGCATTACTTGCCATCTATTTCTTCAAGGAAGACGGCGGACTGACACAGATGGAGGTGACCCGCACGGACTTTGAGACGATTCTTCCTCATCTGATCACACGATATGTTCCGGCAGGACTTGCAGGATTATTATTGGCAGGTCTACTGGCAGCTTTCATGTCGACCTTTGCCTCTACCGTCAATGCAGCCCCTGCATATATCGTAAATGATATTTATCTGAAATACATCAATCCGAAAGCAAGCGTGAAAACTCAGATACGCAGCAGTTATGTCATCTCTGTGGCAGTAGTGGTGGTGAGCACTGTCATCGGATTCTTCCTGAAAGATATCAATGAAATCTTCCAGTGGATTGTAGGTGCACTGTTCGGAGGATACATCGCAGCCAACGTACTGAAATGGCATTGGTGGCGTTTCAACGGTGAAGGTTATTTCTGGGGAATGACTGCCGGAGTAGTGGCAGCTATTGTGATGAAATTTACCGTTCCGGATGCATGGGTACTTTATTTCTTCCCCATACTGTTCGGCGTCTCTCTGATCGGATGTATCATCGGGACTTACAGCGCTCCGGCTACAGATGAAGAGACTCTGATCAACTTCTATGTCAATGTACGCCCGTGGGGATGGTGGAAACCGATTCTGGAGAAAGCAATCGCCCGCTACCCGCATATTCAGGCGAATAAAAACTTCAAAAGAGATGCCTTCAATGTGGCGATAGGAATCATCTGGCAATGTACGCTTACCATCATCCCAATGTACCTCGTTGTCCGCGAACAGTTAGGACTCTGGAGTTCTATCGCCTTGCTTCTGATTACCACGCTGATATTAAGAAAGACCTGGTACAAGCCTTTGTGTAAGGAGGAAGCGAGATACAACGAAGAGATGAAACAAATACGATAAGTATCAGCATAATTAATTTATATCATAAATTTAGGCACGGATGACACGGATTTCACGGATTTAAGAGATCGGTCAATTAAAAACCGCGTTAATCCGTGTCATCCGTGCCTAATAAAACAGAGAACCGATCATGAAAAGACTATCCGTAATACTCTTGTCATTTTTACTATATCTTCCGCTGTGCGCACAATTTAAAGGAACCGTCTATGTCGACACCAATCAATCGGGCACATTCGACAAAGGAGACAAACCGCTGGCAGGAGTGATGGTAACAGACGGAATGAACGTAGTAAAAACAGATAAAAAAGGCCGGTTCTCCTTATCGGGATTCGAGAAAACCCGATTTATCAGCATTACTACACCTGCCGGATTCGAGACACAACAATTCTACCTCCCTGTCAAGGAAGACAGAAAAAGCTATGATTTTATAGTGACCGAAAGCGAACGGACCAAGACCAGAGAACACTCCTTTATCCATATCACCGACACGGAAGTGACCGGAGGAATGGGGCGTTGGGTCACCGACCTACAGCAATACATAAAGAACGAACAACCGGCTTTTCTAATTCATACCGGAGACATCTGCTACGAACCGGGACTCACAGTGCACAATCAAATTGTGAATGCACAAACAATGGACTGCCCCGTCTATTACTGCATAGGCAACCACGACCTGGTGAAAGGCAACTACGGCGAAGAACTTTATGAATCGATTTATGGCCCGACATGGTATTCGTTCGATGTCGGCAACGTGCATTATGTCGTTACTCCCATCGACCGCGGAGACAACCCGACCGATTACACGCAAAGGGATGTATACAACTGGCTGAAGAATGACCTCGCCCTGATGAAGAAAGATCAGGCGCTTGTTCTTTTTAACCACGACCTGTTTACTCCCAGCGATAACTTCGTATTCAAGGCAGACGAAAAGGATATCCTCGACCTCCGTACGTTCAACACGAAAGCACAAATCTACGGACATATGCACTACAACTACGTCCGCAATCAGAAAGGCATTTATACCATCTGCACCGGCACACCGGACAAAGGAGGCATCGATCACTCCCCTTCTTCATTCAGAGACATAAAGATAGATGCCAACGATCACCTCACAACGCAACTGCGTTATACTTTCATCGAACCGCAAATCGCTATTGTTTCTCCGATGAAGAATCAAGCAGCCCCCATACATCCGGAAACCGGCTATCAGCTTCCGGTCTCGGTCAACACCTATAACTCACAGGCAAAAACATCGTCTGTTTCTTATCTGCTGAGCAATCCGGAAGACAACCGGGAAATAGCCAAAGGTAACCTGTCGCCCCTCACCGACTGGAACTGGAGCGGAAATATTCAAATACCTGCTAACGAAAACGGAAAGAAACTGAACCTGACAGTGACTTCATCCTTCAACGACGGAAAGGAAGCGACTGCCACTAGCCAGTTCCTTTATCAGAAAGATTTCAAATCGACTGCTATCACAGGGAAGGACTGGAATACCCTACTTCAGAACGCAAGTCACTCCGGCGGAATAAATGATTCCCAAATCAAACTCCCCCTGCAACTACAATGGACAGCGAACACAGGAAGTAACATCTTCATGACCTCCCCCCTCATCGTCGGACAAAAAGTATTCATTGCCACTACCGATGATAACACGTCGCTCAACACCTATATTTGTGCATTCGACTTCCATTCCGGCAAACAGCTATGGAAGTTCCGCACGGAAAACTCGGTAAAGAATACGATTGCCTGCGAAAATGAAATCGTTGTAGCCCAGGATGCCTCCTGCAATCTGTACGCCCTCGACGCAGCATCCGGAAAACCACTGTGGCAACAATACATCAACTTAAAGAACTATCCCTATCTGACCGAAGGACTGACAATTGACAAAGGAATCGTTTATGCCGGAATCGGCGCCGGACTTTCAGCCTACGACCTGAAAACAGGAAAAGTGATATGGACCAACACGGACTGGAAACAACGGGAAGGCTCGACCACCACGTTAACCATCGCCGGAGACGTACTAATCAGTGGCACCCAATGGGGAGGACTGTATGGCAACGACATCCGCACTGGCAAACAACTCTGGAAGCTCTCCGACAACGGACTCGGCAACCGAGGTGCTTCTCCGGTCTACAAAGACGGAAAATTATGGCTCATCTCCTCCAAAAGCTTTTTCCTGATAGAACCTCAAACCGGTAAAGTACTCCAGCAAAAGGAACTGTCCGCCAATCTGGACGTGACATCTACTCCACTCGTAACCGAACAAGAGATTATCTTCGGCAGCGCAGACCGTGGAGTTTTCGCTCTCGACAAACCGACTCTTTTCATCAAATGGAGAGCCGAGACTTTGCCTTCTCTTGTATACACTGCTCCTTATTCTTCTACGCCGCAGGCGGGAGTAGAAACAAGCCCTGTATCTTCACAAGGAATTGTCTATATCGGAGCTTCCGACGGGTATTTATACGCCATCGACCAGTCAACAGGGATTATCAAAGACAAGTTGTACTTCGGAGCACCAGTTTTCTCAACGATAGCCGTATCGGGAAACAGAATGATAGTTTGTGACTTTGCCGGCAATGTTTACTGCTTTGCATCTAACTAAATTTGCCGGCCTCTCACTCTTCCTTATCATAATGAACGAAACCAATCGGTTTACGTTTCTTATGCTGGGGTACTTGTTTCTGTTTATCAGCCAATTGCGATAAAGCTAAATAGATGCCGTCCAATTCTTTGCGGGTATCTTCGCTAAGGTCGTTGATTGCCTCCAATGTTTCCTCACCTATCTGATTGATCATTGCGAAAGCTTTGCAACCTTGATTCTCCAACTCTTGTATGCGCTGTTTCAGCTCTTCTATTTCTTCATTCTTGGCTTCACTAGCCAATACATATTGGCGGATACTGACAAAAGCACGCATAATATTGATATTTACCCTAATGGCTACTTCCGAATGCAGGACACTTGAAAGCATGGCTACACCCTGTTCGGTAAAAGCAAACGGCTTGTAAGCACTGAAGTTATACTGGGGTGTCCCATTTTGGGATACCCTACTGGATAACAAAGAGTTAGCCTCTTCTGTCGAGAGTTCAAACATAAAGTCAATAGGAAAACGGTCAATGTTACGTCTTACGGCACGCTTTAACAAGCGGGTTTCTGTTGCATACAATTCCGCCAAATCGAAATCGAGCATCACCTTCTGCCCTCTGATCTCATATATTTTATTCTGAATAATCTGCAGTTCCATTTGTGTTATAGTTATTTCTGACAAAGGTACTCCAAATATCAGTCCAAGCAACGATTCACTACCTTTTTATTTTCCGGAATCGGGCCTCCCCCTGTACAGTTTTTCCCACCCGTAGCGTTGTAATTTAAAGATTATCACGTATCTTTGCCCCTCAATCATAAATACGAGATATGGCTATTACAATCAAGAAAGTCTCTACAAAGAGAGAACTTAAGAAGTTTATTCGCTTTAATTACAGGATGTATAAGGGCAATCCATATTCCGTGCCCGACCTTTACGATGACATGCTCAACACATTCAACAAAAAGAAGAATGCGGCATTCGAGTTCTGTGAAGCAGATTACTTCCTGGCATACCGGGACGACAAAATCGTAGGTCGTGTGGCCGCTATCATCAATAACCGCGCCAACGAAAAGTGGGAATGCAAGAACGTCCGTTTCGGATGGATAGATTTCATTGATGACCCCGAAGTATCATCCGCACTCATCAAGACCGTCGAAGACTGGGGAAAAGAGCGCGGCATGACTCACATCACAGGTCCTCTGGGATTCACCGATTTCGATGCGGAAGGAATGCTGATCGAAGGATTCGACCAGCTCAGCACAATGGCTACTATCTACAACCACCCGTATTACCCCGTACACATGGAGAGACTCGGTTTCGAGAAAGACGCCGACTGGGTGGAATACAAAATCTACATCCCCGATGCCATCCCCGACAAGCACAAGCGTATCTCCGAACTGATTCAACGAAAATACAACCTGAAGATAAAGAAATACACCTCCGGAAGAAAAATAGCCAAAGACTACGGACAGGAAATCTTCGAACTGATGAACGAAGCATACAGCCCGCTCTACGGCTACTCCCCGCTGACGCAACGGCAAATCAACCAGTACGTAAAGATGTATCTCCCGATTCTCGACTTACGGATGGTTACCCTCATTACCGACGCCGACGACAAGCTGGTATGCGTAGGCATCTCCATGCCGTCTCTTGCCGAGGCCCTGCAAAAGTCACACGGCCGTCTGCTCCCTCTAGGATGGTTCTATCTGCTGAAAGCACTGTTCATGAAACGCCGTGCCAAAATGCTTGACCTGCTGCTTGTAGCAGTCAAACCGGAGTACCAGAATAAAGGTGTTAACGCTTTGTTATTTTCCGATTTAATTCCGGTTTATCAAAAATTAGGTTTTATCTTTGCGGAAAGCAACCCCGAACTGGAACTGAACGGAAAAGTTCAGGCACAATGGGATTACTTTGAGACTAAGCAACATAAGCGCCGCCGTGCGTTCACCAAAGAGATTAAATAACAGCTATGGAAGAGAACGAATTGATATCTGTAGACAACAACAATGCAGTAGAGTACACTGACGACAACATCCGCCACCTGAGCGACATGGAACATGTGCGCACACGCCCCGGTATGTACATCGGTAGGCTGGGCGATGGCGCGCACGCCGAAGACGGAATCTATGTCCTCCTCAAAGAAGTCATTGACAACAGTATCGACGAGTTCAAGATGCAAGCCGGTAAGAAAATCGAAATTACCGTTGAAGAGAACCTCCGCGTCAGCGTACGCGACTACGGACGAGGCATCCCCCAAGGAAAACTGGTAGAAGCCGTAAGCGTACTGAACACGGGTGGTAAATACGACAGCAAGGCATTTAAGAAAAGCGTCGGACTGAACGGTGTCGGTGTGAAAGCCGTCAACGCATTGAGCTCTCGTTTTGAAGTACGCAGCTACCGTGACGGTAAAGTGCGTATCGCCACATTCTCCAAAGGAAACCTGCAGACCGACGTGACGCAGGACACCGAAGAGGACAACGGAACCTTTATCTTCTTCGAACCGGACAATACGCTGTTCGTCAACTACTGCTTCAAGCCCGAATTTATCGAGACCATGTTGCGTAACTATACGTACCTCAACACGGGACTCGCCATCATTTACAACGGTCACCGCATCCTGTCGCGCAACGGTCTGGTAGACCTGCTGAACGACAACATGACGGCAACCGGCCTCTATCCCATCGTCCACCTGAAAGGAGAAGACATCGAAATCGCCTTCACTCACACCGGACAGTACGGAGAAGAATATTACTCCTTCGTCAACGGTCAGCACACCACACAGGGGGGTACCCATCAGAGTGCTTTCAAAGAACATATCGCCCGTACCATCAAAGAGTTCTTCAACAAGAACATGGACTATACCGACATCCGTAACGGACTGGTTGCCGCCATCGCCGTCAATGTGGAAGAGCCGATCTTCGAAAGCCAGACCAAAACGAAACTGGGATCTACCAACATGACTCCCGGCGGCGTGACAGTCAACAAATACGTAGGCGACTTCATCAAGTTGGAAGTAGACAACTTCCTGCACAAAAACGCGGACGTAGCGGAAGTAATGCAGCAAAAGATACAGGAATCGGAAAAGGAACGGAAAGCCATCGCAGGCGTCACGAAGCTGGCACGCGAACGTGCCAAGAAGGCCAACCTGCACAACCGCAAGTTGCGCGACTGCCGCATCCACCTCAACGACCCGAAAGGGAAAGGAATGGAAGAAGACTCCTGCATCTTCATCACCGAGGGAGACTCGGCGAGCGGTTCCATCACCAAAAGCCGTGACGTAAACACTCAGGCAGTATTCAGCCTTCGCGGTAAACCGCTGAACTCGTTCGGACTGACGAAAAAGGTAGTCTACGAAAACGAAGAGTTCAACCTGCTGCAAGCTGCGTTAAATATAGAAGACGGCATAGAAGGACTCCGTTACAACAAAGTGATCGTTGCCACCGATGCCGATGTGGACGGTATGCACATCCGCCTGCTGCTCATCACGTTCTTCCTGCAATTCTTCCCCGACCTCATCAAGAAAGGTCACGTATATATTCTGCAAACGCCGTTATTCCGCGTGCGCAACAAGAAGAAAACGGTGTACTGCTACAGCGAGGACGAACGGGTGAACGCCATCAACGAACTAAGCCCCAACCCGGAAATCACCCGATTCAAGGGACTCGGAGAAATATCACCGGACGAATTCAAGCACTTTATCGGCAAGGATATGCGCCTGGAACAAGTGACATTGCGTAAGACAGATGCCGTAAAAGAACTGCTGGAGTTCTACATGGGCAAGAATACAATGGAACGACAGAACTTTATTATAGATAATCTGGTTATAGAAGAAGATTTGGCATCATGAGAAAAGCAATATTTCCGGGTACATTCGACCCCTTCACCATCGGTCATTATTCGGTAGTGGAACGTGCACTCACCTTTATGGACGAGATAATCATCGGGATCGGTATCAACGAAAACAAGAATACCTATTTCCCCATCGAGAAAAGAGAAGAAATGATCCGGAATCTCTACAAGGACAATCCCCGCATCAAAGTGATGTCTTACGACTGTCTGACGATAGACTTTGCCCAACAGGTAGAAGCACAATTCATCGTTCGCGGCATCCGCACGGTCAAGGATTTCGAGTACGAAGAAACAATCGCGGACATCAACCGCAAACTGGCGGGCATCGAAACCATCCTGCTCTTCACAGAACCGGAACTGACCTGCGTCAGCTCAACGATTGTACGCGAGCTGCTGACTTACAACAAAGATATCAGCCAGTTTATCCCCGAAGGAATGGAGATAAATTGAAAGTCGGTAGTATCTCTATTGAGGCTGACTTTAAAGTCAGCCTCAGGGGAATGAAGATAGTTTGGATAACGCAAAGGTAACTTGCGAAACTTGAAATAATAATTAATGATGATGAAGAAGATTAAAGTATACGCCCTCCTGGTTTGTCTGTTGGCAACGTCTGCTGCACAGGCCCAAAGTTTCGGCTCTGCCGCCATGCGCAAACTCCAAATGGCGGAATTCGCGATTTCCAACTTCTACGTAGACAAAGTAGATGAAGACAAACTGGTAGAAGAAGCTATCATCAAGATGCTGGCACAGCTCGACCCGCACTCCACTTACTCGGATGCCGAAGAAGTGAAGAAGATGAACGAACCGCTTCAAGGCAACTTCGAAGGTATCGGCGTACAGTTCCAGATGATCGAGGACACCCTGCTCGTCGTACAACCCGTCAGCAACGGACCTTCCGAGAAAGTGGGCATCCTTGCCGGCGACCGCATCATTGCCGTCAACGACTCCGCCATCGCAGGAGTAAAAATGAGCACGGAAGATATCATGAAGCGTCTGCGTGGCCCGAAAGGTTCGAAAGTCAACCTGACCATCGTCCGCCGTGGAGTACAAGACCCGCTCGTGTTCACCGTGAAAAGAGATAAGATACCTATCCTGAGTCTCGACGCTTCCTACATGATTCAGCCAAAGATCGGATACATCCGCGTCAACCGCTTTGGCGCAACCACCGCCGAAGAATTCAAGAAGGCAATGAAAAGCCTGCAACAGCAAGGCATGAAAGACCTCATCCTCGACCTGCAAGGCAACGGCGGAGGATATCTGAACGCCGCCATCGACCTTGCCAACGAATTCCTCGGACAGAAGGAACTGATTGTTTACACCGAAGGCCGGACTGCACAGCGCAGCGAGTTCTTCGCCAAAGGAAACGGGGAATTCCGTGACGGCCGCCTCATCGTACTGGTAGACGAATACACCGCTTCCGCCAGCGAAATCGTGAGCGGCGCAGTGCAGGACTGGGACAGAGGCATCATCGTAGGCCGCCGTTCTTTCGGCAAAGGACTGGTGCAACGTCCTATCGACCTGCCGGACGGCTCCATGATCCGACTGACCATTGCACGGTACTATACACCTGCCGGTCGTTGCATCCAAAAGCCTTATGACAGCTCGACCGATTACAATAAAGACCTGATAGACCGCTTCAACCACGGAGAACTGATGAATGCCGACAGCATCCACTTCCCCGACTCTCTGAAAGTGCAGACCAAGAAGCTGAAACGTACCGTCTACGGCGGAGGCGGCATCATGCCGGACTACTTCGTTCCGATTGATACGACACTCTACACGGACTATCACCGGAAGCTGGTCGGCAAAGGAGTCATCATCAAATTCACGATGAAATTCATCGAAGACCACCGCAAGGAACTGGCCGATAAATATAAGAAGTTCGAAAGCTTCAACGAAAAGTTTGTTATCGACGACGATATGCTCGCCACCCTCCGCGAAATGGGCGAGAAAGAAGGGGTGAAGTTTAACGAAGAGCAGTATCAGAAGGCACTTCCGCTGATCAAGACACAGCTCAAAGCACTGATAGCCCGCGACCTCTGGGATATGAACGAGTATTTCCGCGTCATGAATACGACGAACGAAAGCGTGCAGAAAGCATTGGAAATCCTCCGTTCGGGCGAGTATCAGAAGAAATTGAAATAAACATCGAAAAATAAAACGGATCAACCGTACCCGATCAGACACCTTGGTTGTAGTATAAGTAAAATCATTAAAACAGAAGTATGATACGACAGTTTGGTTTTACTTGGACAGCAATCAGCTGGTTACTGATGGGATACGGTTTATTTTTTGCCCTCTCTCCTTTGCAGGCGCAGACCGCCATCAAGAAATTCTCACTAGAGCTAAAGAACGAAAGCCTGCCCGAAGCACTGAAGCAGTTGGAAAAGGCAGGAGGAAAAAACATCCTCTTCACCTACAACGGAACAGAAAGTTATCGGGTGACCGTCAGCATCCGCGAAAAGACGGAACGCGAAGCCATCGACCTTGTACTGACCGGCAAACCCTTCCTTTGCATCGAACGGGAAGAGTATTTCGTCGTACAGCGGAAGAAATCGGACAAAGCCATCGCCGTAGAAGGCAAAGTATATGACGAAAAAGGAACGCCCCTGCCTTTTGTCAACATCCTCGCCCTTGCCGCCGATTCCAGTTTCCTTGCCGGAAGCGTGACCGAAGAAGACGGTTCCTTCCATCTTCCCCCGATAGCGGGAGAAGACTGTCTGCTGAAAGCGACCTACATAGGATATCGCCCGCAAATCATCCCCTGCCGGCAACAAAACACCATCCGCCTGCAACCCGACACAGAGTTACTGAAAGAAGTCGTCGTCACCGCCTCCCGCCCGCTGATAGAACGGAAAGACGGAACACTGACAGCCAACATAGCCGGAACACCCCTTTCACTGATGGGATCGGCCAAAGAAATGATCTCCCACCTCCCTTTTGTCACCGGCTCAGACGGAGAATTTACCGTACTGGGCAGAGGAACCCCCGAAATCTATATCAACGGCCGCAAAGTCAGAGACAAAACCGAACTGGACCGTCTGCAAGCAAACGAAATACTATCGGCTGAAATCATCACTACACCGGGCGTACAATATGGCTCTTCGGTAGGCGCCGTCATCCGTCTGCACACCATCCGCAAACGCGGACAGGGAATGAGCGGCAGTTTCTACACCGACTACTCGCAAGGACACGAACCGATCGGCAACGAAGGCATATCCCTGAACTACCGCACCGGCGGACTGGACATCTTCGTAAAAGGAGACTTTGCGGAAATCAACAATCACACAACCAACATCTCCAGCCAGGACATATATGCTTCGTCCGACTGGAACCAATCGACAGAAAACAAAAGCAAACAAACCTACCGCACCTTCAACGGCGAACTGGGATTCAATTACGAAATCGACGAAGACCAGTCATTCGGTATGCGCTATATGCCCGGCACGAACATAGGCAATGCACATACTACCAATGAAGGGACCACCCTTATCCTGCAAGACGGCAAAGAAGTAGACCACCTGCACGCTCTCCGCCAAACAGATGCCCATACCGGCTGGTGGCAGGCAGCCAACGGATACTACAACGGCACGTTCGGCAAATGGAACATCGACTTCAACACCGACTACCTGTACGGCCGGGACCGCATCCGTCAATATGCCGAAAACAACGGAATCGAAGACGCCACTTCGAGCAACCGCGTACGCAACCACCTCTATGCCGCCAAACTCCTGCTCACCGCCCCACTCTGGAAAGGCAAACTCAGTTTCGGCACAGAAGAGACATTCACCAACCGCCACGACGTATTTCTCCAAAGCGGCTTCTCCGCCGATGCCGACGACCGCATCAAACAAACGATGCTCTCCGGCTTCATCGACTACAGCCTGCCATTGGGAAAGTTCAACATCCTTGCCGGACTGCGCTATGAATTTCAACAAACAGATTACTACGAGAAAGGGATTCACCAAGACGACCAAAGCCCCACCTATCGCGACTGGATACCGGTAGTCAGCATCAGATACACCTCCGGCAACTGGTTCTTCGCCCTTTCTCACCGGACGCTGAAATACAGTCCCAGTTATGACATGCTCACCAGCGCCGTCACCTATCAGAACAAGTACTCCTACCAGAGCGGAGACCCGTTTCTCGTTCCTCAGATACATCGTGCGACTTTCTTTGATGCCGGATGGAAATGGATCAACTTCAGCCTCAACTACGACCATTGCTGGAATATGTACACCAGCTACACCCGACCGTATGACGACATCAACCATCCCGGTGTATTGCTGTTCGGCAGAGCAAGCATTCCGCATTCCAACCGATACGGAGGCAGCATCGTCCTTTCGCCAAAGATCGGCATATGGCAGCCTCAGTTCACCACCGGTATTGACTGGTTCAACTCTCACGCAACCTCCATAGGCATTACCCAAAACTGGAATGAACCGCGATTCTATTTCATTTTTGATAACAACTTCAGTTTCCCTAAAGGTTGGTTCTTCAACATCAAAGGAGAACTGGCGCCCGGCGCCAAACAAAGTTACGCCATCTGGAAAACCGAAGGAAGAGTAGATGCCCAACTGACCAAATCATTCCTGAAAGACCAGGCGCTGAAAGTATCGGTAACCGCGAAAGACATCTTTCACACCGGCTACAGATACTTCACCATCTATGGCGACCGTACCTTCAGTTCCAACCGTGATTATACCGATCAGCAGCGTTTCGGCATCCGGCTGAGCTATCAGTTCAACGCCACGAAGAGCAAATATAAAGGAACCGGAGCCGGAGCAAGCGAAAAGTCACGTTTGTAATTCCCGGTTTCACAAAGATGACCAACAAGTCGGTTCCATCACAAGAGAGGCTGACTAAAAAGTCAATAGTATTCCCAATCTCCTCCTTCGGGAAGGAGGAGTACCCGTAGGGGGAGGTGGTAGGTGAACACATTAAAGTTACTACTGATTTTTTAGTCGAACTCGGGGAAAAGTACTATTTTTGCAGCTTCAGAATCCAGATAAAGAATGTTCCTGTTCCATAAAAACCAGACAAAACGAGAGGCCTTCGGGCAAATGTTTACGGAAATGTACCCGCGAATGGTCCGTTACGCCTCACAACTGATGGGCGACGGAGAGGAAGCACGGGACATCGTAAGCGAAGTGATGGAACAGGCCTGGAAACACTTCGACCAATTGGACGAGGCCGACCGCGGAGGCTGGATTTATACAGCAGTCCGCAACACCTGCCTCAACCGGATGAAGCATCTGCAAGTGGAACGGGACAATGCGAAAGCACTCTACGAAGCGACGCTGGCCGATGTAAAAAGTAACTATCGGGAACACGAAGCACTGTTGCAGAAAGCGGAAACGATAGCCCGAAGCCTGCCGGAACCGACTTGCACCATCCTGCGGCTATGCTATTACGAACATCTCACCTATCGGGAAGTCGCCCAACAACTCGGCATCAGTCCCGACACGGTAAAAAAACATATATCCAAAGCATTGCGTACACTACGCGAAGCCATGAAAGAATAAAGAAGGAGGACACGCTATGGAAGAAAAAGAAAAACGTACCAGCAAAGAAGAAGGTTCCGGCTACGGACTGACAGCAGACAACGACAGTTGCAGGCTGGCAGACAGCGATAGTTCTGAACCGACAGACAGCAACAGTTGCGAACCGGCAGACAGCAACAGTTGTGGACTGGCAACGGACAACCAAACCCCATTCTCTGAAAACGCAGAAATACGCCGTCTGCAAAATGCCTTTGGTGAAGCGTTGGGTGATCTGCCTCTGCCGGACGAAGTCCGGGAAGAATGGAGCACATTCCTGCAACGGCAGGCACAGCAGAAACGCAAACTTTATCTCCGCATCTGTCTATCCGGTGGTGTGGCAGCAGCCATTGCCCTGTTATTGTTACTTTGGTCCCCTTGGCACATCACAGACAAGGACGGCATCCTGCAGAACATCGAAATCTTCACCGCCCTCCATGCACCGGAACAAATTACCACTATCGAAGAGAACGGCAGAATCATCGTATCTACCCCGCCCGCCACAACCACCCGCCTCACATTGGAGGACGGAAGTCACGTCCTTTTAAGTGCAAACAGCCGTCTGGAATACCCCAAAGAGTTTTCCTCTCAGGGAAGCCGCACCGTAAACCTCACCGGAGAAGCACGCTTCGAAGTAACCAAAGACGCCCACCGCCCCTTCATCGTCTCTGCCGATAAAATGCAGACACAAGTGCTGGGCACCGTATTCGACGTAAATGCCTATCCCGGCAATGCCCCCGCCGTCACCCTGTATCAAGGACGAGTAAAGGTCGGCAAAGCAGCCTCTCCCATTGAGAAAGAAATAGTACCCGGACAATGTGCCACACTGACCACAAGCGGCGACATTCGTCTGGCGAAAGCCACACGGACAGAAAAAGAAGGATGGACCAAAGATGAGTTTTATTATGACAACACCGAAATGATAACCGTACTGCAAAATATAGGGACCTGGTATAATATCAGCGTCATCTGCCATTCTGCAGACCTTTTACACAAACGAGTCCATTTCCGTTTCAGCCGGAATGTTCCGATAAAGACTCTACTGAATGTACTGAATGATTTAGGCATCGCACACTTCCAGTATAAAGATAAACAAATAGTAGTAGAATAAACACAATCACTTCCTGGCGAAAAAACGAGCTTTCATCTGTCATCTTTCACCATTGGTCGTCAAACTCCTTATTCATCGGAGCTTCCGATGAGGCTGACTAAAAGTCGGTAGTATCTCTATTCTCCTCCTTCCTGAAGGAGGAGAATAGAGATAGCATACGCAATATGGCACCATAAAAAACAGAAATCCCTCTTCTCCGGATATTGTTCTTCCTGCTCAATCCGTTCTTCTTCTCCCTTGTACAAAAGCCCTTCACCAACTTCGAACGTATTTCTTCTGTCTCGCATAGCTCACACCTATTCTGCACATAGGTACGTGTCAATACCAAACGAATGATTTCCCGATTCGGACAGAAGCATTCATCTTTAGCCAAAGCAGCCAGCACCACATCCAGCAGGCAAAGGGTACATCGTAATTCTGTTTCCGATAATCGGTCGATACTCTCAATCTGTCCAAAGCTGGGCCAGTTGTCTTTCAAAAAGGCAAGTTTATTGGTGGAGCTTTGTAAATCAAGCTTCATCAGGCAGGGACGGGGACAAGTAGAATCATTCATCACTACTATTTTTTATTTGTTTGTGTATTTGCGTATCTCCAAAAAGAAGGCGCAGAAACTATTACTATACTATCTCATGAGAGGCTCTGGCAAGCCCGCACTAGAATAATAAGCAATAGCTCCACGCCCATTGAGATATATAACAAATATATATACAATGTGGACGTGGAGACTGACCGCCTATTACCTGCTAGTGCTAAATGTGCCAGATTTCTCATCACAGATAATAAAAACGTTATCTCCAAATCAATAAAACATATCTTCATTCAGAAGATACGCCACAAATATAGGCATATTTTCCTAATAAGAATACCATTAAGGAAGTAAAATGAGTAAATAGAAGGGAGATGAACAAAATCGTCTACAGCCAACGGACTATGTTCCTTCATCGCACGAGATACAAGAATGATTTCCCCTTCTTATTGCCTCTGCACAAAGAACAAGCTGCACGAATACCCAAAAGAAGCAGGGATACTTTGTTTATCTCCCTATTATAGTTTATCTTTGCTACTGATATAGCTAGTTGTTCACGACCGTGATCAGCTCTTACCACGGCCGTAATCAACGCTCTTCACGGCCGTGAGCAACATTTACCACGGCCGTGAACAACTAATGATGCAAGCACCTTCATCCAACAATGCAGGCATCATAAACCAAAGATAAAGGCAGGATAACTTATGTATGAACGCTTGACAGCAAGCAGGCAATCACTATATAACCCGAGTTCTGTCCAAGTCCGGAAACTAATGATTAGTTTTGCGGATCAAAGGTAGCTATATCTTTATAACAAACAAGAAACGACGAATATGTTATAACGATGTAAAGCAATGGACGAAATAGAGAAAAACAACGGTGAGATCATCATATACCGGACAGAAGACGGAAGGACACAACTTGAAGTCCGTTTGGAGGATGAGAACGTTTGGCTGTCACAACAACAAATAGCCAATCTGTTTGGTGTACAAAGACCGGCTATCACAAAGCATTTGAGAAATATCTTTGAAAGTGGAGAATTAGAAGAAAATTCAGTTAGTTCCATTTTGGAACATACTGCGAGCGATGGAAAAAATTATAAGACACAGTTTTATAATTTAGATGCCATCATATCAGTCGGATATAGAGTCAACTCCCTACAAGCCACCCACTTCCGCCGCTGGTTATGTGCAGCATAAGATTATGTGCAGTAAAAAGGTCACACCCCTTATGGATGTGACCTTTTGTTATTAATTTCTGCACATAATATTTACAGACTATTCAGCCATTCAAGAAGATCGTCATTCTTTAGCCATATAGGCTTCTCGTCTTTTTTCTCATCTAGTATTGGCGTGAAGGCATTTGTTAACACCTCTCTCTTACGTCTGGAGTCAGTCTTGGCATAGACTTCCGTTGTTACTACGGATTCATGCCCAAGGAGGTCTCTGATGTAGATGAGTGGCACGTCTGCCTGGAGCAAGTGCATTGCTCGTGAGTGCCTAAGGCTATGGCAACTGATTCCATCGGGGATGAGTGTGGGATTCTTATCCTTGGCCATAGTCAGATATTTCTGAAGAAGATAGGAGATACCGCCACGTGTTAGTTTATTGCCACTTCTATTGGTGAAAAGATATCGGGAGGCATTCTCCGGGCGATTCAAGTTATGCTCGCACATATAGTCTGCAAGATATTCCATCTGCTTGTCTAGCAAGGGAACTACTCTCGTCTTACACCCTTTGCCTGTTATGCTGATGGTAAACGGCTTTTCCAGCCTCACGCATTCTGCTTTCAAGTCGGCTATTTCCTGAACACGGGCACCGGTATCGTACATCAATGCCAACATGGCGAGGTCGCGTCTTCCTACTTGCGTCCGTCTGTCGGGTTGCTGTAGTAGAAAACGTATCCCATCGACCGATAGATACTTGATACTCTTCTTCTCACTCTTTTTGATGGGTATCGAGAGTATCTTCTGCGCCTGATGTATGCGCTCCGGATTCTCGTATTCCAGGAAGGAGAAGAAGGAACGCAGTGCGGCAAGTCTTGCGTTTCGGGTACTTACTCCACATCCTTTTACATTCTGTAGCCAGTCGAGGAAGGCTGCCACTACGTCTTGGTCGATTTTATCCAGAGTTATCTTGTTCACGGATATGCGCCTTTCCTCAGAAAAGTATCTTATCAACAGCACGAAGGTATCACGATATGCCTTGATGCTGTTCTTGCTCATGCCACGTTCGGCAGGTAAGTATTTGCCGAGGAAGTCGGCAAGGTATTTTGCGAAGTCAGTCGGTCTCATCTTCAAGGAGTTTAGGAAAAACATTCATGCTGTCAGCATCTATCTTTCTGATGAGTTCTGGGTACATACTCTCGCACAGTCGAAGATAGTTGTTTGTTGTTGTTATGGAGTCATGTCCAAGATACATGGACAGTACGGGAAGAGAGCAGTACATATCAAGTCCGTCACTCTGCATCTTGACAAGTGAGTGTATGCTGAAGGTATGACGGAAGTCATGCACTCTTGGACCAAGATGTTTGCCCTGGTGCGGTATGCCGGCATCTTTCAATATAGTTCTGAACCAAGTGTATATGATTCCGTCGTTCCTGCAAGCCCTCCCGGCCAGTGAGATGAAGAAGAACTCCGAGTCCATGATAATGGGGAGTTTTGACCTGTAGGCCTCATATTCCTTCAAGACCTCCGACAAGGATGCTGATATAGGCACGAGCCTATCCTTTCTATTCTTCGTGTCGTGTAATATAACGAAGTTTTCGTCAAGATTCACGTCCTTGCATTTCAACGAGAGTGCCTCTGAGATGCGTAGCCCCGTTCCATATAGAAGCCTGAAGAGCGCTGGCAACATGATGATAACGGAGTCTTTCTTCAGGCTTCTCAAGACCAGCTTGTCGCAACTTGCGAAGAATCGGCCTATCTCGTCATCGGTAAATATGTGCGCTGTGAAGCCCCTTGATTGGATTCTAGGCATACGTGGGATGAAGGAAGGCTTACCGATGTTGCTCATAAATCGGGAGAACTCTATTAAAATCATACAACGGCCTCTATATGTGGATCCGGCCTCATGAGGGTGTCTCTGCATCCATTCCTCACAAAGTTCCTTTGTCAAGATGGGAACATTGATGTTCTTTGAACACAGGAAAGTATCTAACTCTCTGATAAGATAGGCTGCGGTAGTGTACTTATATCCCAGGTTCCGCTTCATTTGCACAAAATTGTAGAAGTCTTGTGCGAGTATGCTTTTATAAACGAGATTATACATAGAACGCTCCTCCATTTTGATTATAAAACTCTTTTGATACTTTTGGAACCTCAAGCGCACATTGACGCAAACTCTCTGAGTCGATGCGCAGATAGTCTTTGGTGCTGTTTGAATCCTTATGGCCAAGTATGCCAGTGATAACGGGGAGAGCCACCTTCTGCTTCAAGAGCAGCGATGCCAGACTATGGCGTAGGACGTGGGCTCCATGTTTACGACTTGTGGTATCGATATGTGCCTGACGGAATGAAGATGTCACGATGTTAGAAATCAGCGTGGTTGTTAATGGTGTAAATGGGGATATTCCCTTGACGAAGACATGGGTGTCTTTGCATTTAGGACGGCTGTTACGCAGGTAATCTATCAAAGCCTCGCCCACTTCAGGCGTGAGAGGTAACTCCACCTTCTCCTTGGTCTTATATTGGTTGAAGACGATAAGACACTCTTCCCAATGGATGTTTTCGAACAAAAGCCCACATATATCCGAAGCCCGCAAGCCGTAACGGGATAGCAGCATGATGATGGCATAATTGCGTTTGCCAAGCGCGTCGTTTCTATCAATAGATGAGCATAGTCGATTTATCTCTTCCTTTGAGTAAATCGATGGAAGCTTAGCCTCTTTCCGATATGCATCATGGGGAAGTAGCCTTGACAGATTGATTTCTATCAGACATTTATCATACAGGTAAGATAGGTATAGGCGAAGGGTTCGTATAATGTGATGCCTGAGAGACTTTTGCTCTCGTGGCAAACTATCAAGGAAAAGATTGATAACTTCTATACGCAAACCGTCCAATTCATGTAGGTCATGCTTGTTGGCATAATCGAGGAATACGGACAAGTAATACGTGTCTTGTCTAATAGTATACTTCGAGAATCTGTTTTTTGAAATCTTATCACCAAGAAAGTCCTTGATGCTCTGTCCCAAAGTACTTTCAAAAGAAGGAGATAACTTAGTGCGCTTGTGGATACTACCTGTCTTCCAAAACTCATTAAGACGCCTAATGAGCATAGATAGTTTGTAAGCCCATTTCTCGGAAATGGCTATGCCAAGATCTTTGAGACGCCCCTGGAGATAGCCTTCTCCTACTTCTGGATCGTAAAACTGAAGATTGTGTTGATCCATGTACAGTTCTACCTGTAGCCATACGTTACGGTAAGCAGTAAGTGTTGCTTCCGACAGCCCTTGATCGCGGAGATGCTCAATTGCATCATCAATCAGACGCCCTATCGGCGCGTCATGATACATTGATTTTACATTACTCATAATAATAATAAAAGAATGAAGGGATTATTCCCTTCATCAAAATTATGAGTAGTAATCAAAAACTAACTTACTATATATCAAAAAGTATGCTACGACTCTTTACATAATCTTATGCTGCACATAACCAGACGCGGAATTGGGTACCGCGTTGCGACTTTACACGATAGCCGACGGAGATAATCACATCCAAATTATAAACAGCCGTCTCATATTGTTGGTCACTATAACTACCCATATGTGCAAATTTTGCACATGTGATATCACGTTCAAGTTCACCTTCCCTATAGACATTATTAATATGCCTGCCTATAACAGTACGATCCTTCTGAAACAATTCTGCCATTTGAGCCTGAGTCAGCCACACTGTTTCATCCTCCAACTTCACATCAATTGAAGTCTTCCCATCTTTTGTCTGATAAATGACAATATTTCCTCTATCGTTCATAAAATGCCTCCTTTTTTATGCATTGCGCCCGTCCATTGCCTTGGTTAGCAATGGACGGGCGTACAAATGTAATACTTTAAAAAAGAAAAAGGCGACATACCGGCCTTTTATTCGACCGGACAAACCCATAATTGACTCTTATATTAAAGCGATTGATTCAATAAAGTTATAATCGAACGTGCCGGAATCCGAACTGTTCTTCCACTCTTCACTTTCTCAACGGGTAGCAGATCTTCTCCTTCTACATCCGAAGTGCGATACACCTGCCATCGAGTTTTCTTGCCATTTATCTTATTGATTGAAAACTCTTTGTCTTCCTGCGCATAGTTAATGAGAACAACAGCGTATGAGCCGTCCGCATTTTTATAAGCAGAGCACATCAGTCCTTTTTGGTCCGTATCGCCTCCGGGGATTAAATTCCCCGCTTGATCGAAAGCAGAAATCGACAGGCGGACAGCTCCCGGACGGATGAAACGACTATAATTACCCAAAGCCCACATGAGTTTGGAGTCTTCTACCCGACCATCCTTCAAGTCATCATTCGTGTATTCCCGAATCAGCCCGTCTTTATAATCACCGCCGACGGCACGCCACCACTGCCAGCTCTTCGCTCCCGCATACACGATGTCATGATGGATGATACGGGCAACGTAAAGTGCCGTCTTCATCGTACGGTCGAAGCCGTGACCGCCACCTATCTCTTCGTCATTCCCCATGATACAGGTTTCTGACTGCCAGAAGCCGACGTTGTATTTATCCAGAGCTTCACGCAGTTGGCAGCGCATGGCACGCAGTTCACTCAGAGGAGTCGTTGTCCAGTAACTATGACCAAGCATCAGTCGGGGCACATTGGGCGTATCACCTAAATACGTATCCACACTGTCCGGGCAGAAGAAAGCCTGAATCTGATAGCCACGCTGCCAGTCCGTCTGATGGGTACGGAGCATACAGCGATAGTCCGAAGACTCGTTCACCATAATCTGCGTATCCATTTTCCGGTTCACAAACTCCCGGCTCAGCAAACGGACGGTCCGGGCTACTTCCCGATTGGTTGCCGGAGAGCCTTCCTGCTTCGGTCCTACCCAGTTCCAATGCCCGTCCGGTTCGTTGAAAGGACAGATATAGTTGAACTTTATTCCGTCGTGCTTCTCTATTCCTTCTACTACATCGGCCAGGAAACGGGCATATTTCTCGTAACATTCCGGCTTCAGATTGGCGGTTCCTCCACGACCGGTATTGGTAGCCAGACCGTTCTGAGTATAATATACGGGAGGGGAATTCAGAAATGCGAGGAATTTAGTGACGCCCCGTTCTTTTGCCAGTTTCAAAAAGTTGCGTTGCCCCTGTTGCTTGTTCCAGTCGTAGGTTCCGTCGGCATTCATAAAGCATTCGGTACGCATCCACGAAGAACCGATCTGACTGGCTTCTCTTTGCTCGGTACTACCTGCACCAACGTTGAAACGCCAAAGAGACAAGCCGATTCCTTTCGGTTTTCCATTCGCATCGTTCTCTGTGCTGAACAGCCAGTCGGCTATCTGGTTTTGTTTCTCCTGCGCCCACAAGCCAAGGATATGCATACTCCAGGCATCGGAAGCGCCGAAGTGTTCCATTGTCTGCAGAGGTTTGTCCACTTCAATCTGATAACGTAGGTCGGGGGCGGGCTGGGAACATCCGCCTACCATACCTATATATAAAAAAGCTAAGGCGACTGACAGTAATTTATAGTTCATCGTGAAATTTGTTTTTTATAATTTTTAAAGTGATAGTACAAAAATACGTGATTACGGCTAACTTTGGGGAATACAAAACGACCAAAAACTACCACAAATCTTGCAATGTCACAAATTATAAGGCTGAATAAAAACAAACTGGCAGGTTTAAGAATTCCTTGAACCTGCCAGTTATTATTTCATCGACTTAAAGCAACACCTTTTTCTACCTTGCTGATAACCTAATTCAGTTACTAGATTTATAAGCTCATTTAGTTGCTACCTGCATCTTCATCCTGATAGGTAAACGTACCCACCATCTGATAAGTCTTGCCATCCGCAGTATACTTATAATCTACATTAAAGACTTTCGAGTTCTGATTATAAGTACATGTACCATCAATCAAGTCAAAGTCCTCCCATGCCGAGATACTGACATTGTTACCAGCATCAACTTTCAGTACAACAGCATGTTTCTTGATATTGGCAGTTGTTTCCGCCTGTTGCTCGTTATAGAAACGTACTGCATTTTCTTCTGTAGCTTTCAATGTTCTGACTATAGTAATAGAAGTGGATGCAACTATTTCATCATTACTATCCAGTTCGTGCCGAAGAGCCTTGAAGATGTAATTACCTGAGTATTTATTTACCAGATTGAAGGATACAATAAGTGCCGAGTCCTTCTGGTTGATCTCATAACCGGCAGAAGAAGAAGCAATCTTGAAAGTTATCGCATAAAGCGAATCGCACTCCAGACCTTCTGTTTTAACTTTAAAGGGAACTCTCGCATAAGTTTCGCCGGCTTTCAATGTAGTAGTATAGGAAGGTACCTCAAAAGCACTGGCAGCAAGTCCCTGATATTTGATATCGGTGGCAAGGAACTTGAACTTTTTATTATACCAGTCAATTACACTGTTATGGCTTTCCAGAGTCACATCCACATTCCCGTCAATCAAAAGAGAGCCACTTACACCCACTGTAATGAATCCTTCCTGCACTTCACTGCTATAAGCAAGCTCTTTAGTCACAAGATTGCTGGAAGCGCCGATCAGATAGAGCGTCTTCTTATATTGCTCCTTATCAAGCGGGCTTTCATAATCACAGCTACTTAAAACGACCAATAACAAAAGTATCGGATATAGTATTTTATTGATATTCATAACAAACGTTTTTTACTTAATTATTAATTCTGTACTTCGTGTGCAAAATTACCATCCCGGATTCTGAACCAGTTTCGGGTTCTTATCCATCGTTGTACGAGGGATAGGCAGGAAGTAATCTTTATAAGAGAATACACGATGCGAACGAGTATTATTGATCACTGTTTCCGTATGGAATGCTTTACGGTCTGTGCTACGTGCAGCAATGTTCATACCTGTTACAGGCTCATTGTATGCATCGATCGCATCTCCCCATCTACGCAAATCGTGATAACGTCTGCCTTCACAGAAAAACTCCACACGTCTTTCACGCTTAATCAAATCCCGCATCGTAGTCACATCCCTTGCATCATCCGCTGTAATCCCCGGCAAACCGGCTCTATAGCGAACCATATTAAAGTATTTCACCATCTCGTCCACATCACGGCTCACTGTAATCCCATTCTCTTCATCGGTATATGTATTACTTCCCAACTCATTCAATGCTTCCACATAGTTGAGCAGCACCTCTGCATAACGCATGATCGGGAAAGTTTTCGACTTCATCATACCTTTCAGCTGATCCTCTACATAATGAATGTACTTCTTGCAGGTAAAACCAGTGTGGTTATAATCTTCAGGATGATCGGACGACGGTGCAGCAGTACCATTAGCATAGTAAGTAACTGTCTGCTTAGTTTGATTACCTTCGGTTCCGATGTAAGAAAGTCCGCTCCAGTAGCAATGGTTAAAACCTACGCTGGCATAGAAACGCATTTCCATCTTATCAAACATCTTAGCAGCATCGGATGGAAGTGTATAGTCAGAGAAAGACTGTGAACTACCACCAATGGCTTCCCAGTAATTTGTGGGATAAAGTGGTGAGTTATTGATGTCGCTACCGTCTTCCATACGGAAAGCTTTCACAGTCGCATAAGTAATATTCAACCCATTACCACCACCCAGGCTCGTAGGAGTAGCAATCCATGCCGGAGAGTCGCCAGCTGTACTAGAGTAGCCGCACATATAAATAAACTCGTCATTATTATAAGCCGGAGTTTCACCATTGAACATAAAAGCATAAGAACGAAGCGCATCTATACCTCCCGCTCCATTAGGATAGTTTTCGTCAGGCACATTCTCCGGTAGCGGTTTTGTGTCTAGTTTTCTCTCAACAGTGTGCAACTTATATTTAAAGCTACCAGCTTCCGAGCCCTTAATCAAACGTTTGGCAAGAAGAGCGGCTGTTCCCCATTTGGATTCGTCTTTGACCTGAGGCATAAAGTTGGTGCCGTCCGAACGCTTCCAGTCAGCATAAAACTCATTTCCGTTGTACCAAGGACTTGCTTCGATCAGTCTTACTCTTCCCATCAATGCCAATGCCGCTCCCGAGGTAGGCAGATTGACTAGGGTAGACGTACGGCTGGAAGGAAGATATTCGTATGCTTTCTCAAAATTCTCGCAGATATAGTTAATACAATTCTCGTATGTCTCTCTTTCCAATGACATGCTTTCCGCACTGGCATCCACATCATAAGCCGTTTCAGGCACAATGGGCACAGGTCCGTAAGCCTCTACCAGTTTATAATAGAAATAAGCTCTCAAGAAATAACAACGTCCCATAAAGTCACGCAAATCGCTCGTAGTAATATCCTCACATTCATTGATTCTTTCCAAGACGAGGTTGGCTTTACGAATACCTTTATACCAAGTACCATAGTTATTATAGAAATCACTCTGTGGAGTCACTTCGTCCACCATCAGCTGGATAGCTTTATGACGGGAGTCATTCCATGATGTAAAGTTCTCGTCCGAAGCTCCCTGATAAGGCGACCAAGCATTGGTCCACAAGTCTCCTTCATTAGGTAATAACTTTCCGGCACCATTGATATATTCTTCCAGATATTCCTTACGTTTAAATACAGAGTCTAGCTCAAAAATCTCATCGAAGTATGAGTCTACATCCAGGTAGTCGTCACAGGAGGTAAACATACTTCCTGTGCAACACATCAGTGCCATAGCGGCTATGCAATATATTTTTCTGAAATTCATAATTATACGATTTATGATAATGTTACAATTGAAACGGGATTAAAACGTCACATTAAGCTGAAGGGTGAATTTCCGTTGCAGAGGATACACGGCACCGTTTGACGATGCCTGCTCCGGGTCCCAAAGTTTCACCTTATCCCACACATGCAGGTTTTCGCCTACAAGGCTCAAGGTAGCGTTCTGTACACTAATCTTATCTCGCAACCATGCGCTGGTGAATCTATAAGACAACTCGATATTTTTCAATCTGAAATAGCGGCCATCTGCCAACCAAAAGGTAGATGCGCGGTTATTGTTCTTATTCTCACCATAAGTCAGACGCGGGAAACGCGCGTTCGGATTTTCCGTACTAGCGTCACCGGAATATTCTCTCGGTGTCCAGCGATTCTTTTGATCAGCTACAATGTTAAGTACATTGCCTCGCGTTTCCCAAGCAAACGGATAGTATCCTGACCCCCCATAGAAATATTGCACTTTACCTACACCTTCAAAGAAAATGCTGGCAGTAAACTGTTTGTATCTGAATTCAGCAGCAAAACCATACTGAAGAGTCGGAGTATTCGAATAGGATAACGGTACAATATCATCATCATTGATAACACCATCACCATTGACATCTTTATACTTAATGTCACCTGGACGCACATCAGAAGAATAGGTTTGAACAGGACTACTTTCAATATCTGCCTGATCTTTGAACAAACCTAAAGATATCAAACCGCGTTGCACTCCATAAGGAACGTCTACAAAAGACTGATAAGGATATACCACGCCTGATTGCTCCCAATAGGTTACGTTATTGCGGGCGAATGTCCAGTTGCCACGAACTGTCATTCCAAAATCTTTGGTGAAATTATGGTTGAACGTTATGTTTCCATCAAATCCCCATGATTCCATTCCACCGATGTTGGTATACGGATTGGTTACAAAACCAGCTTCTTCAGGAATGTTGGCACGTTGCTGGAAGATACCTTTGTTTTTATCCTTAAAGATGTCGGCAGTCAGTTCCACTTTGTCATTAAACATTTTCAGGTCTACACCAATATCCATTTTAGTTGTCTCTTCCCAGTTCAAGTCATTGGCACCTACGCGGCTCTCGCCAACAGTGCTACCAGGCCATGTTACTGAGCTATAATCGGTAGACACAGTAGAAAGATACGGGAAGCGGATTTTCTTGATACGGTCATTACCTACTTTACCCAAAGAAGCTCTGAGTTTGAAGAAATCGAGGAACGGAAGCTTTTCACGCGTCCATTCATACTGAGTAGGCACCCATCCCAAAGCTACTGCCGGGAACCACCCGTAGCGGTTGCCTTTCTTGAATTGCTCGGAACCGGTATATCCTACATTGAATTCAAACATATAAGTATCCTTATAAGAATAAGTAGCACGAGCAGAAATAGCCTGATAACGTTTAGGAATGGAACGAATTCTTTCATCCAATGTGGTGTCGTCATCATCATTATTCAGATAAGAGTCTTTATTTTCCTGACGGTAGGCATTAAGTAATCCGGTCACACGATGGTCTTCGCCAAAGATTCTTTCGTAATTGATATTTCCTTCAAAATAATACTGACGGGCAATGCGGCGATAATCGCTGTAAGTCATATCAGTAGCACTCGATGTACGTTTAGAGATCAATGCTCCATTCTGCTTTCTTCCTGTGGCATAATATAAGTCCGGAGTCTTGGTACGATACTGGTCAAAGTAGCCGGTATAGTTAAATGAGAATACGCCTCTTGCAGACAGTCCTTTTGTGATGAAATCCAACTTCTGATTCAGACTGGCATTCATACGGGTGGCCTGTGTTTCACTGATCTTATACCCTGTATAGTTCAACTGTACATAAGGAGAAACCTCATCCGAGTTTCTACCAAATGATGGAAGAGTACCATTGGAGTATTTCACCGGAACGATTGTTGCCGGAAGATTAGCTTGCGCCGACCATAATGCATTGTTATTATCACCATATCCCGGAGAATTACGTTTAGTGATAATCGTTTCCATATTCAAAGAGAGTAGAGTTGTTTTAGTCATATTGGCGTCTACGTTCGCTCTGAAATTATATTGATGGTAATCCACATTAGTATTATGTTTACTTACCGACTTATCTTGTTTGAAAACAGCTCCCTGGTTCATGATACCCATACTTACATAATAACGTGCATTGGTACCACCACCAGAAAGACTCAGGTGATGTTGATTGTCAATCACATAGTCATTCAGAATCACATCTCTCCAATTCACATTCGGATAAAGATCCGGATCGAGACCGGAACGGAACAGTTGGATTTCAGAATTAGTATAAATCGGATTCTTACCTCTGACAACACGTGCTTCATTAGCAAGGTTTGCATAGCCCACTGCATCTACATACTCCGGCATGCGGGGAGAATAGGAATATGTGGCATTTGTCTTGAAGTTAACAGTTAACTTACCGGCTTTACCTCTCTTGGTAGTTACAATTACTACGCCATTGGCACCACGCACACCATATACGGCAGTTGCCGAAGCATCTTTCAAAACTGAGAAACT
>ENA-OQJL01000160-OQJL01000160.1-human-gut-metagenome-genome-assembly--contig:-NODE-160-length-58182-cov-13.369469_pt1 | contig 58182 bp, 53 predicted proteins | sample MGYA00242604_ERZ504770 | MGnify/ENA primary metagenome ERZ504770 (study PRJEB26092, sample SAMD00036359) | human gut metagenome | host: Homo sapiens | study: EMG produced TPA metagenomics assembly of...
CTTATCAAGAATGTTTCCACCTACCAAAAGACAAAGCCCGTCTATGACGCATACCGCAAGGCAAGGAACAGGGAGAAGTACCGCGCCGGACAGGAACAGGCGATTATCCTCCATGAAGCCGCCGCAAGGTCACTGAAAGCGGCGGGCATTGCGAAGCTCCCGAACCTCGCCGCGCTGCAATCGGAGTATGAAACCCTACAAGCGCAGAAAGAAGCCCTTTACACGGACTATGGGAAGCTGAAAAAGAAAGTCCGGGAATATGATATTATCAAGCATAACATTGACAGCATTTTACAGGCAGACAGAACGCCAGAACGGGAAAAAGGAAAGGACAGGGATTGATTATGAAAATTGTTGACATAGCAGCGTGTATTAGAATTACAATGGAGAATGATTTGTACGGCATGGAAGCCTGTGTTGATATAGGCAGCAAAATACAGATTACATTCAACAGCGGAACAACGCTTACGGGATATGTGCAGCGTCTGGAACAGGGACGTTACCCCGAAGAAAGTGATTTGCTTATCATAGAAAAAGCCGACGGCACATTATGGGGCGCAATGGTATGTTTCATATCGGACATAAAAGAATTATAGCTAAAAAGGAACAGGGCGCGGATAAGGATAGCAAAATCCCCGCCGCTGTGCTATGATAGGGCTATCAAAAAGCAGAGGAGCGTTGAGCATGGAAAACCAGAAAATGCCGGAATATGAAACCATACGTGCCGCCGTTGCCGGGGAAAAATGGGCGGTGGAGAAAGTCGTGGAGTGCTACAAGGACGAAATCGACAGGCTATCGACGGTAGCGGTCAGACAGCCGGACGGAAGCACGAAACAGGAAATCAACGAAGATATGCGCCAGTCTATCACAAAGAAGCTGATAGAAGCCCTCCCGCAGTTTCCGCTTGAAGAAATGGAAAAAGGGGGAAAATGCAATCGGAAGAAAAAATCATAAAAAAGTCGGTGACAGGCTGCTGCGGACAGATAAACAGTTCCGGCATTTGAAGCAGCGGCAGAAAGAAGCCATCAGTACATGGCTTTATGAAGAATACCGCCGCCTTTGGATAGAAAAGGGGCATGAGCCGCACAAGCGCAACAACTGGAAAATCATTGCCGCTGTCATGGAACGGATAGAAGCTGCAAATATATGGATACCAGAATGTGAAGTGCGCGACTATTTTTACCGCAGAAAATCCCATTACCGCAACAGGATAATAAAGGAATTACAGCCGGAAGCACAAGACAATGACGGACAGGCAAAAAAAGAACAGGACGCGGAAGCCAGTATATGACTTCCGCGCCCTGTCTTTTTATGGGTGCTGTTTTCGTGAATGTTACGCAGTAGAACGCCATTTTCGGGGGTAAAGGTATAAAGTATCGCCTTTCTAATTTTTCCACCCAGAAAGCCCTGTAAATCAAGGGGTTTTCCGCGCCTACTGCGTAACAGGGGTGCGTCTTTTCCTCATGCGCTCGGCGGCTTGTCTGCGGGTGATACGCTTCCGGCAGACGGGGCAGTATTTGACACTGTTAGAGGTTGACGCAAAGAACGCGCCGCACTCGGTACACTTCTTCTTGTCCCCTGTCTGGTACTGTTGGTAATTACAATTCTATGAGCTACTATTGCCCCAATTACAGAGAAAATGGAGCAATGGGATGCGTTAAAAAGCATATCAGTGCAAGAAAACTGGAAAAAGCAGTATTAGAAGCGGTTCAGATACACCTGAAAATATTCTTAGAATGCAGAGAAGAAATTCGGTCAAGAAATGGAAGTGCTGAAATCGGAAAGAGGCGAATGGTGCTTGAAAGTGAGACAAGAGACTTAAGACAAAAAGAGGCACAGTATCAGCAGAAATTAAGCAGCACCTATCTTGACTATAAAGATAAATTACTTACGGTTCAGGAATATTTCATGTTGAAAAATAAATATCAAGCTGCACTTGCAGAACTTGAGGTGGCTCGTAAAGAGAAAGAACTGCTTTTGAATAAAATGCAGGAGACTTATGGAGAAGATCTAGAACTATCTCACGCCGCAGAACAGTATTTCGGGCAGATGGTGGTTACAAAAGATATGGTGGATGCCCTAATAGAACGAATAGAAGTATTTGAAAAAGGGCGTATTCATATTATATTTCGATTCGAGGATGAATATCGGAGTTTACTGGAAAAGAGAGCTGATATGGAGTAGGAGGGAGCAAATTGAAAGAGAATTTTAATCTCTCTGATTTGAGTGTCCGCTGTAGCGGACAGACGGGAGCAAGGATGAAGAAATATATGGTTGCAAAATATATCCGGCTTTCCATGGAAGATTTAGATTTATGCAATTCTGAAGAAAAGGCAGAGAGTGTAAGTATCAGTAACCAGAGAAATTTCATAGATACCTTTATAGAGCAAGGAGAAGAATTTCAGGGAGCAGAAATCAAGGAATTTGTGGATGACGGATATTCCGGCACTAATTTTGACAGACCGGCGATAAAGGAGCTACTCCGGTCATGCAGGCAGGGAGAAATAGATTGCATTATCGTAAAGGATTTGTCACGTTTTGGACGAAATTATCTGGAAGTTGGAGATTATTTGGAACAGATTTTCCCGTTTTTGGGTGTTCGTTTTATCAGTATCAATGATGGGTTTGACAGTAAAAATTTTTTCGGACAGACGGGTGGAATGGATGTCGCTTTTAAGAATTTTATCTATGAGATGTATAGCAGAGATTTGTCTGAAAAGGTAAAAAGCGGAGTTACAACCTGCATGAAAAGGGGTGAATATTACGCAGGTTGCATGGTGTATGGCTACCAAAAGTCATCAGATGGTAAAAGCATGGAAGTTGACGAGGGTGCAGCAGTTACCATACGGCGTATTTTTCAGGAGTTGGCAGGTGGAAAAGACGCAAAAACTTTGGCAATCGAACTAAATGCAGAGGGAGTGCCGACCAGGCTGACTTATAAGCAGGCAAAGGGAGAGCAGCTTAATCGGCATTATAAAGCAGATATATGGAATCGTAACAAGATACATTCTATTATCCATAACCGGGTATATCAGGGAGATATGGTGTATCGAAAGGCGGTCCGTACCCAAATTGGCTGTAAACAGAAGGTAAGACAGCCGGAAGAAAAATGGCTTGTGATACCGGATCATCACGAGGCGATTGTCAGTCGGGAACTTTTCAAAAAGGCGAATGACAGTATCAGAAAAGGGAAAATAGCGGTTTATGACCGTTCTGCTGTCCGCCGAGGAATTGTCTTTTGCGGATGCTGTGGAAATCGGTTAGAACTGCGGAAAACCAAAAGCCCCTATTATCTATGTAAGCGCAGAAATTTGCTGGATAATGCAAAGTGCAATGAACTGCAAATAGAAAAAGAGCAGATTGAGCGGACTGTATGGACTATCTGGCAGGAACATTGTCGATTGTTTGCGACAATTCCTCTCTCCCAGTTCTTTGAGAAGCAGCAGGAGAAGTTGAGAAAGCAGGAAAATATACTGATGCAGAGATTAGAGCGTTTTCCTGCTGAAAAAATAAATCTGTATGAACAGTTCCGTTCAGGCATGGTAAAGCAGGATGTATTCTTAAAAGAAAAGGAACAGTTAAGCAGGCAGGAGGAAGTAGTACGGAGACAAATAGAGAAAGTCTCTGAACAGATTGATATGCAGGAGGAAAGGGAAAAAAACTATCGATGTGTTGCAGATCTTGTGAAAAGGTATGGAACGAGCGAAACATTGACAGAAGAGTTTATGAGGGAGATGGTGGAGAAAGTCATAGTATATGAAGATAAGCGGATAGAGATTGTCTGGAAGTATCGGGAAGAGTTTGAAGAACTATTGTAAGATTAAAAAGAAGAAGTCTAAAGTGACAAAAGGGCTTCTTCTTTTTTCATCTAAAAATGCCATAGGTTTAAGTAATAAAAAAAGTGAAGAACTTGCGGTATCATTATTAGAATTGGGTTATAGGCTAATTATGATTATTCCATATGGAATATTAAATTTTAAAAAGCAAGCTATTTTTACGAAGTTTACTGACAAGATGCTTGTGCTTTCATATGTGAAACCAAAACATAAGTTCTAAGTTGGGTTTTACTAGTGTATTGGCACATTGATTTTTAGCATTACAACAACTTCCTATTCGGAAGCTGTTGTAAACATAGGATACAATGAACTCAACTTCACTCTTGCATCGGCAGTTCGGAACTGCCAATTAACTTTTGCTGCGACTGTATTACGCTCGACTTCCCACGCAGCTAACTCTCCACGAAGTTTTGCAATGTTTTCAATCCTTCGTGACAAACACTGTCTGGTCATTACATTCAGTTCTATTTCTGCAATGTCAAGCCAGCTTCCATGTTTGGGTGTATAGTGAATTTCCAAACGCTTGATAATTCGTCTTGCCTCATCTGCTGGATACCTTTTATACAAGGACGCCGTTTTATGGGTGTTAAGGTTATCCATAACAAGAATTACTTTTTCTGCATCAGGATACATGACATCAACGAGATATTTTATCTCTTCTGCCCAGTCAAAGGCAGTACGTTGTTCTCGCACGCTGACATGATGAGTGCCTCCAAGCGGTTCGACAAAAGCAAATATGCTGCAGGTACCATTCCTGACATATTCCGAATCTGTTTTCTGATTGTCACCCGGACGCATGGGCAGTGGTTTCCTTGCATCGCCCAGTAACTGGTAAGGCTTTTCGTCCATGCATACAACTGGTCTTTCAGGATTGTATGGGAGTTCATATACATCAAGGACATCTTCCATACATGCTATAAATTCGGCATCATCTTTTTTGGGGATGCACCAGTAGTCGTTTTTGTGAGGTCGAAGTTTGTTTTTTTTAAGGCTCTTCGGATTGCCTCACGGCTGACCGGAGTATCAAGAACAATTTTTGATTTCTCTTCCAGCAGCCGGATGGTCCACCTTGAATGTCCTTCCGGCACCGGACCACAGGCAAGTTCAATGATACGGGCTTCAGCACGTCCATCGAGCACACGCCTTGCATTATCAGAATTAACATTACGCTTAAACTCAGTTACTGCATCAATACCACCCTCAAAATATTTTTTCACAGTATTGGTTACTGTTGCCAGACATACACCATTTGATTTTGCAGACTGCTCATGAGTCAATACTTTTCCGTGGGACTCATCCAGGTCAATAATAATCTGGCATCTGCATCGGATTGTTTTGGATGTTTTATTTTTTCGGATGACAGATTTAAATTCTTTTAATTCATCATCCGTAAGTTTGATTTTGTACTTTTTTGGTCTTGCCATAGGATATCACCGCCGTTTCTTTTATTGTACCATAAAACGGCAATAACAGCCAGAAATATTTAACTAAATATCAATATGTCAGTACACTAGTTGTCAACCCAAAAATCAAAATTTTTCAAAAAAATTTGGTCCTTACTTGACACCAGCAGATGATGGCCCAAATCCGGATTATACAGAAGAACTTCTTACGGGGTTAAAAGAACGTGGTGTAAATGCCACGTTTTTTTTGCTGGGAAAAGAGGTTGAAAAATATCCGGAGATTGTAAAAGACATCTCTGACGGCGGTCATCTGATCGGCACACACTCTTACGAACATGTCAACTTAAGCAACCTTTCCGATGCGGCGGCGATCGAGCAGGTGGATAAGACAAACGCGGCTATCTATGATATCACCGGGAAATACCCGGAGTACATAAGACCACCGTATGGCTGCTGGAAATGTAATCTGGATTATGAGACAAAAATGATCGAGGTGCTGTGGGACGTTGATCCGAAAGACTGGGCGACGGACAATTCCGGGGTGATCGCAAAAAGAGTGATCGACAAGGTCGGGGAAAATGATATCATTCTGCTTCACGATGCGTCGGAATCTTCGGTGAAAGCGGCATTTGCGATCATTGATGAACTGGGAAAAGAGGGGTATACGTTTGTGACGGTGGAGGAGATTCTGATGGAGTGAAAAATTATGCATCTGCGGAGCAAATTATTATTTTCCGGGCAGGAGAGGTCAGTATTCGTCATTTCATTGGAATGCCTCTCATTTTAGTGGAACGGACTGGGATGAACCTGCAGAACGAGGAAACGTGAAAAAAAATTTTTTTTATGAAACTTTTTTCACTATTATTTTATCTAAATAAATGAAACTTACAAATGATAAGTAATAAAAACACGCAGGAGGATATTCAGAATGAGAAAAAAAACAATTTATGTATTAGCAACGGTAATGTGTATGTCCATATTTACAGCATGTGGAAGCACGAATCGTGCTGATGCCGGAAATGAAGTGCAGCAGGAAGTACAGGCAGAGGATAATATGCAGAAAGAACAGCAGGCTGGTGCAGAGGGTAATGCTGAAACAGAGTTACAGACTGAAGCTGTACCGGAAAATACAGCTGAAGCGGTAACAGGCGAAGAGAAAACACTGAATGGAACGGTGGACGAGATCAAAGATTTTATGTTTATTGTGACAGATGATAGTGGTGCTTCCTATGAATTAAGTTTTGATGCAAAACCACAGGGATTGGAAAATGTTTCTGTTGGAGATAAAGTAAAAGTAACATATACCGGGGAACTTTCAGAAGTGGATGCATTTTCGGGAACAATTGTTTCAGTTGAAAAGCAATAAGTAAAGTAATAAGTAAAGCCATGTGATACATATAGAAAATGTATCATATGGTTTTTTACTTTTTTACGGTTATGTGGAAAACGACTGGTGAAATATGATATACTTATCGCGAATGATGTTGAGACCGAAAGAGCTGGAAAAGATCAGAAAGAAGATTTCAGTAGAAAATGACGAATTAGATTGTCTTACAGCGATGTGTTACATGGGGACTGGAAAATATAGTAAGGCAAATTCTATGCTGGAAAAAATTGGAAAAAGACGCAACGGGCAGTTACCCATTTGCGTCTTTTTCTATAGAAGAGCAATGAAACAACAGGAAACAGATACAATGGAGGAAGAGAAGATGAAAAAAAGAGCAAAAAAGATAGTAGCATTATTTTTAACAGCTGGTATTCTGTTATCAGGGACAGCTGCGTGTTCTAATGTAGAAGGCATGCATCTTTCAGGATCGACAAGGGAATTGAATGTAACGAAAGAAGATACTGGAAAATCCGGAGATAATGTTCAGATGCTGCCATCGGATGAAAAATCAGACAAAATATTTGCGGACAGTTATGCTGATTTTGCAATAAAGGCTTTTCAAAATAGCTATGAAGCTGGAAAAAATACAATGATATCACCATATTCCGTGATAAATGCGCTTGCCATGACTGCAAACGGAGCATCAGGCGAGACTTTGGAACAGATGGAGAGTGTACTTTGCGGTACGGCAGACTGCTCGCTTGATCTTCTCAATCGGGAGCTGCAGCGTCTGCAAAGTTCCATGCCAAAGGAAAAAAATAATCATTTATATACAGCGAATTCTATCTGGTACAAAGATTCTGATGAGAACTTTGTACCGGCAGATGATTTTCTGAAGTTAAACGCTGAATTTTATCAGGCAGATATCTTTGCCTCGGCTTTTGATAAAAAAACGACAAAGGATATCAATCGCTGGATCGACCGGCGCACGGATGGAATGATCAAAGATATCATGGATCAGATACCGCCATATGCTATTATGTATCTTGTAAATGCAGTGGCATTTGAGGGGGAGTGGAAGGACCCGTATGAAAAGGAACAGGTGCATGATGCTGATTTTTATGATATTGATGGTAATCATTCAACAGTATCAATGATGTATTCGGAGGAATATTCTTTTCTGAAGGAAGAGCATGCCGTTGGATTTATCAAGCCGTATAAAGAAGGCTTTGACTTTGTTGCACTGCTTCCGGATGAGAATATGGATATCAGAGATTATATCAGTCAGATGAATGGAGAAACTTTTCTAAAGACAATTGCTCAGGCAAATGATACAATAGTGCAAACAGGTATGCCAAAGTTTAAGGCGGAGACGCAGAAAGAATTAGCGGAAGTTTTAGACAGAATGGGAATGCATGATGCATTTGATGAGAAATTAGCAGATTTTTCACAGATGGGGAATTGTAAAAATGGGGATAATCTGTATATCAGCCGGGTATTGCACCGGACAAAGATTGAAGTGAATGAACTTGGTACAAAGGCCGGGGCGGCAACAGTTGTGGAAGTGGAAACAATGGGGTGTCTGGAGGCAGTGGAAAATGTTGTGCTGGACAGGCCATTTGTCTATGCGATCATAGACAGGGAGAATGGGATACCTGTTTTTATTGGTGCGGCAGATGCTCTGTAAAATCATAACAGAACAGGACAAACATTACAGGAGGATATGATTCGGATCGTGGGGCAGTTTTTAGAGGATGAAAAGATTATTGAGTTATACTGGGTCAGAGATCAGAGGGCAATTACATGCTCACAGCAGAAATACGGAGCATATTGTCACAAGATAGCACAGAATGTACTGCACAATGAAAGTGATTGTGAAGAGTGTATGAATGATACATGGTTCCGGGCGTGGAATTCCATGCCGACAGAGCGGCCGGGGATATTGCAGGCGTTTTTAGGAGCGATTACAAGAAATCTATCCTTAGACCGCTACCGGAAAAATCATTCGAAAAAGCGTGGAGAGGGAGAAATTTCTTACATATATGAAGAGATGCAGGACTGTATTTCCGGTGAAAATATGGAGTTACATGTGGAAAATATGGAACTTGCGGAGATGATTAACCGTTTTCTGGCTGGGATGAAGACAGAAAACCGCAGGATCTTTGTGCGGAGGTACTGGTATTTTGACAGTATAGCTGAAATTGCAAAGAGATTCTCCATCAGTGAGAGCAAGGTAAAATCGTCTCTGATGCGTTCAAGGGAAAGTTTACGGAAATGTCTTGCTCAGGAAGGAATCGAGGTGTGAGCAGTGAAAGCAGATGATCTGATTGATGCATTCGGGCATATTGATCCAAAGTATGTTTCAGATGCGGAAGTTGAGATAAAATCAAAATCACGGATGAAGCGGATGTTTTATGTTATAAGAGAAAAAATCCCTTTAGAGAAGGAACAGCCTGCGCATATCACTATTTCGGCGGCGATGTGTATGACAGCATTTGTGCTGATCATCGGTGCAGGAATGTTTTATGGAAGGATCAGGAATGGATATTCAGGAAACAAAAATAACTCTGTGGATACGGTTTTCAATGATTATGATGGTATGTATGGAAGTACAGCAGCCGGATCAGCGGATGAGGCAGGGGTGGAAAAAGCAGAAGAGGATACCGGTCTGATCTTTAATGAGATTCGCGAAATGGAAAGTATAGCCTATGATGTAGCAGAACCGTATCAGATTGTTTCTTATGATGCAGCAGGGCTGGAAGAATATTTTGGAACAAAGATCTGTCCGACTTCCATTCCGGATGGATTCATTCTGTCGGATGGTGTTTATCATGTTGGATATGATAAAGCAGGAGAAGCAGTGGATGATAATAATAGTCTGATCTATTCGGATGAAAGTGGAGAACGTACATTGAAAATCGGAGTTCGTACAACGGAATCCGGGATCGTGACAAGATTTACAGATACACATTTAGCCACGTCTCTGGTGCATGGGATTACGGTCACAGCGGGATGTTATCCGATCGGGCAGACTGGCGGGTATAGTTATGTCGCTGTTTTTGAAAAAGATGGAGTTATATTTACCATAGAAAGTTCCGGTCTTACAGAGCAAAGATTTATCACAGTGATAGGAGAACTGACGGAATAGACAGATATGTTATGAAACAGAAGATTTAAAATAGGGTCTTGTCTGATAAAAATTCTAATGTCTTTTCTACAGGTTAAAAAATGAAGTTAAAAGAGATTGAGATTCCAAGACACTTATGATAGTATAAAAATAATTGTGAAGACACGAGAGAATCAGGTGCAAACAATCGATATTAAGGAAGTTAAACAGGAGGTCGTAGATAAAATGGAACAGTACAAGCAGGAATTTATCGAGTTTATGGTTGAGAGTGATGTGCTCAAATTTGGAGAGTTTACATTAAAGAGTGGACGCAAATCCCCATTTTTTATGAATGCAGGAGCTTATGTGACAGGTTCACAGTTAATGCGTCTTGGTGAGTATTACGCAAAGGCGATCCATGAGAAGTATGGAGATGATTTTGATGTATTATTCGGACCGGCATACAAGGGAATCCCGATCAGTGTTGTAACAGCAGTTGCATTCAGCAAATTGTATGGAAAAGAAGTCCGTTACTGTTCGGATAGAAAAGAAGAAAAAGACCACGGAGCAGATAAGGGAAGTTTCCTTGGAAGCAGTTTAAAAGATGGTGACCGTGTTGTCATGATCGAGGATGTTACAACATCCGGTAAATCCATGGAGGAGACAGTTCCGAAAGTAAGAGGAGCTGCAAATGTTGAGATCGTTGGCCTGATGGTTTCTTTAAACCGTATGGAAATGGGACTTGGCGGTAAAATGAGTGCACTTGATGAAATCCGGGAAACTTATGGTTTTCCGACAAATGCGATTGTAACGATGGAAGAGGTCGTAGAACATCTTTACAATAAGGAGTGTCAGGGCAAAATTGTCATTAATGATGAGATAAAAAAAGCAATTGATGCATACTATGAACAGTATGGATGTAAATAATGCGATGGATGACAGAAAAAAAAGACGCCGGCTGATTGCCGGCGTATTGTTCACTGTTTATTTTGCGGTGTTGTTTTATTTCTTATTCTTTTCAGAAAAAATGGGACGGACTTACAGTGAGAGAGCATATCACTATAATCTTGTGCCATTAAAAGAAATCATGCGTTTCATACGTTATCGAAAAGTTCTCGGTACTTATGCAGTGGTTTTAAACCTTGTGGGAAATATCATTGCATTCATGCCATTTGGAACTTTTTTGCCAATCTACTATGAACGGTGCAGAAAACTGCGGTATACGGTGCTTTACAGCTTTGAATTGAGTCTTGTTGTGGAAATACTGCAGCTTGTGTTCAAGGTCGGAAGTCTTGATGTAGATGACCTGATCTTAAATACGATTGGCGGACTGTTTGGATTTCTTGTTTATGAACTGGTAAAACAGTTTATACGAAAAACGACAGAGCGAAAAAAGCATGATGATTAAGAAGGTTATGATTAAATTTCCAGGCAGGTGCCGCCTTTTACTTCTATCACAGTATCTCCGTCAATTTCAAGCCAGACACTGATGGCATTCGGATTGTAGACTCTTCTGCAGTCTGCTGAGAAAATCAGACGTCTGGCGGCATCCATATAATCAATGATCTCGATGTTGGTTGCATACCAGATATCATTTCTGCCGCCCATATAGGCACAGAAATCTTCAATGACATTCCAGTTATCATGATTGTCAAATTCATAACTGTGTCCCCAGACATACATTAATTTTAAATATTGTTTTTTCTTGAATTCTGCAAAAAATTCAGCTTTTTCCATCAGATCCGGTGCATCATGATGACAGGTCGGATGCCATTCAAGAGGGTCGGTTGGAAGTGTAAAGTCAGCTGCCGGTTCTACGACGCGGGCATATGCAATGCCAAGCTGGCGGAATAACTGTTTGATTTCTTCATTGTAAGATCCGTTTGGATAAGCATGTCCGCGGATGATGCGGCCGGTGATCTGCTCTAAGCCTTTGCGGTCAGCTAAAATTTCTTCGGCAACTTCCGTCATTGGACAGCGTGCAATGGTCGGGTGGGTCATGGTATGGGTTGCGATTTCATGTCCGGCGTAAAGTTCATTGATCCGTGAACTTTTGATGCGCGGTGGAATGAGACCTTCTTTATCGATCATTCCGTAATTTAAATTAAAAGTTCCCCGTATACCATAGCGGTTAAAAATGGAAACAAGGCGCTCATCCTGAATTTTGCCGTCATCGTAGCTCATAGTCAGTGCTTTCGCCTTTCCTTCCGGGAAACATACATAAACTTTCATTGATAAAATCCTCCTGCAGGTTACATGGTAATTACTTTTAAAATCAATTGTTATAGTAAACGCTTTTTACCTGGAGTGCAAGGACAATGTGACTTTTTCCTTTTAAATATCCCATAAACTGTGATATACTATATTTCGGTGGAATACTTACCAACATATGGATATGATCTGGCATTAAGTGTCCTTCTATTATTTCCACACCTTTATACTTACACAATGCTTTGATAATATCTCTGATATCTTCTTTGTACTGATTGTATATTACTTTTCTTCTGTATTTTGGTGTGAATACAATATGATATTTGCACATCCATTTTGTATGTGCCATAGAATTTGTTTGATTTGCCATTAAAATCACCTTTCCTTTCGTTAAATAGTAGCCTGAACAACTCTATTTTAGCGGAAAGGTGATTTTTTTGTATAACAAATTTGTTGCACCACCCGCATAGCAGGTGGTTTATTGTTTCGCACATCTCCATTTCTCCGTTGGGAGAAACTCCGATGCACTCAACAGGCTAAAGCCCATGAATCAGAATCGGCGAGCCCTTTGGGATCGTCGATTTTGGTATATAAAGAGAAGGGGAGAACAATGCATGTATAAGGTATTGCTGGTAGATGATGAGCCGATCATTGTGGAGGGACTTTCAAGAAGTATTCCGTGGGAGCGCTGGAACTGCCGTGTTGTTGCGACCGCAAATGATGGAACGGAAGGAAAGAATCTGATTGAAAAAGAAAGACCTGATATTGTTTTTATGGATATCTGTATGCCGGAGATGAATGGTCTGCAGATGATTGCAGCATTAAATTCACAGTTTCCGGATCTTGAAGTGAGTGTGCTTACCGGGTATCGCGATTTTGAATATGCCAAGGAAGCGATACGGCTTGGTGTGACGCGTTTTTTGCTGAAGCCGTCGAATATGGACGAGTTAGAAGAGGCGATCGAGTGCATGTGCGCCAACCTGAATCTGGCGCATTTTTCGCGCGTGTTCAAAAAACAGGTTGGGGTATCGGCGAACGAATACCGCAATCAGGTGCTTGGAAAATAGATCAAAAAGTACTATAATTAGAAAGAAATATGACAGTGCGGAGGAAAAATGTGAAAAAAAATATGCCATATATATTGATAGCAGGGATTGCTTTCGGTTCTGATTTCTGGATCAAACGTCACATGGACAGGAAATATGCCAGGTACGTGGTGCATCCGGGACGTCGGAATAAGATTCTGATCGAAAAATATTATAACCGTGGAGCAGCACTTAATTTTCTTGCTAAAAAGCCGCGTGTGATGCGCGCACTTCATACAGTGATTATGTTTTTTGTCGGAATTTTATATTATTTCCTGCTCCGTATGCCGGGACATTGTCTTAGCAAGACAGGTGCATCTTTACTTGTCGGCGGAGGATTAAATAATCTGCTCGACCGCTATACAAAAGGGTATGTAGTCGATTATGTGAAATTTAACTTTGGACCGAAATGGCTGAGAGGGATTATATTTAATATTTCAGATTTTTGTATTTTTATAGGTGCATTTTTATCCGTTGTGGGAAGTGAGGTCTCATCATGACACGGGAGACTTACCGGAAGATGACCGGGTATTTTTTACAGGATGAAAAAAAAGTCCGCAGGATTATTCTGGCAAACCGGCTGCTTACCGGAATTGTTTTTGTGAGCTATCCGCTTTATCTGATCTCGCTGCTGCTTAAGAGAGATACGTTACTGCCGCAGGCAGTGCTTGTTCCTGCAGTTTCATTTGTGGTCGTGACATTGTTCCGCAAGATCGTCAATGAACCGCGCCCGTATGAGAAATATGATCTACCGCCGGTGATCGATAAAGACGCGGGAGGAAAATCATTTCCAAGCCGTCATGTTTTTTCTGTATTTGTGATCGCCGTCACGGTATTTGTGCGCAATCCAGTGGCGGGCTGTATTTTAGCAATGATCGGAATTATGATTGCCGTGATCCGTGTGATCGGGGGCGTGCATACCGTATGGGATGTCACTGCAGGAGCTGCTGTCGGGATTTTAAGCGGTGTGATCGGATACTATATGCTGCCATATCGGGGATTTTGAGTGGTGTGATCGGATACTATATGCTGCCGTATCAGGGATTTTGAGCGAATATTACCGTATATTTTTGAAAAAATAAAAGCAACGAATTATAAAATTAAGATAACGTTTTTGTAGATTACAGAATTGGAGAAGAATATGGACCCTATAATGAATAGTTTTTCAAGAGAACAGATGGAATATATCGTGGAATTGTTTAATCCGTGTATGGATGATTATCTGTATGTGTTTGATCTGCAGAAAGACTGCTATAAGATCTCAAAACATGCGACAGAGCGTTTCCTTTTACCGGGGGATAATTTTGATGATGCGGCAAAAGCACATCATACATTTGTATATTCGGAAGACCAGTCGCGCCTGGATGATGAATTCCGGCGTATTATGAGCGGGGAGATCGTTTTTCATAACATGCATTACCGGTGGTTAGACCGCGCTGGGAAACCGGTGTGGATCAACTGCAGGGGGCGTGTATTAAATGATGCTGACGGGAAACCGCATTTTTTAGTCGGATGCATCAATGAGATCGGTCAGAAACAGAAGGCAGACAATGTCAGCGGACTGCTTGGCGAATCAAGTCTTTCCGCTTATGTAGAACAGTTTGAGGATGGACTGCCGGATGGATTTTTCCTCCGCATCGGAATCGATGATTTTCGTGATATCAACGGTGACTTCGGAATGGAGTACGGAGATTATATCTTAAAGAGTACAGCAGACTGTATCGCGGAAAATATCAAACCGTCGCAGAGGCTGTACCGGATATTAGCGGATGAATTTATGGTGGTCGATTTTTCGGGCGGAGATATGGAAGCAGCAACGGAACTTTATAAAAATATTCGCAAGAGTTTGGATACATTTATCGAGGAAAACGGTTATAAATCTGTGTTTACCATATCTGCGGGTGCAGTCGATACTGCAAAAACATCCGGGACCTATGAAAATATCATGAAATTGTCAGAGTATGCATTAAATACAGCAAAAGATCAGGGAAAGAACCGCTGTTATATATATATGCAGGAAGATTATGACGTTTTTTTGCGCAAAAAGCAGATCACACGGCAGCTGCATCATGCGGTAAACCATGGGTTTGAAGGGTTTGAGACTTATTATCAGCCGATCGTGGACACAAAGACACGCCGGCTGGTTGGTGCGGAGGCACTGATGCGTTTTTCCATGCCGGAGAGATGTGAGGATGGAGAAACGAAAAAAGAAGCGGTATGTGTGGGTGAGGATGGTCATGATGCAGATGAGAAAGTGCACTGGGAGCGTATTTCACCGGTTGAGTTTATTCCTCTGTTAGAGGAGACCGGTCTGATCATTCCGGCAGGAAAATGGATGCTGCATCAGGCAATCTCGACCTGCAGCAGGTGGCAGAAATACATTCCGAATTTCCGCATCAATATCAATCTTTCCTATGTGCAGGTCATGAAGAGCCGTGTCCTGACGGAGATACTGACAGCGCTGCGCCTGTATGGATTAGAGCCTTCCGCGGTGGGAATTGAGCTGACAGAGAGCGGTTATCTGGATACCAATACACATTTTCAGAAATTGTGGGACGGATTAAAGAAAAACGGAGTGCTTGTCATTTTAGATGATTTTGGAACCGGTTATTCGAATCTGCACTGTCTTGGCGATTTAAGACCGAATTATATCAAGATTGACCGGTCGTTCACATTAAAAGCACTGAATAATCAGTATGAACATGATCTGATGACACAGATCATCACAATGACACACAAACTTGATCTGACGATCTGTGTTGAGGGAATTGAGACAGAGGATGAGTTTGCAAAAATTTCAGAATTAGATCCGGATTATATCCAGGGATTTTTGTTCGGCAAACCACAGCCGGCGGAAGAATTCTATGAGAATCTCATCAAGCCGGCGATTGCCGCCTGCGGTACTCACGAGGTGTCTGCCCAAAGCGTTTCTTAAAAATACGGTTAAAATAAGAAAGATTTTCAAAACCGACTTCCGATGCGATTGCAAGTATCGAGGAGTCGGAGGAGATCAGAAGTCTTGATGCCATGGTGAGCCTGTATTCGTTGAGATAATCGACGAAAGAGGTTCCCATGGTATTTTTAAAATATTTCATAAAATGGGACTGGCTTAAGTCCACTTCGTTTGCGATATCTTCGATCGTGATCTTTTCCATATAATTGTTTTCTACATATTTTAGGATCAGCTTCATTTTTTCTAAAGACTTGCTGCGGTCTTTGCCGGAAAGTTCTTTTGTGCTGCACTTATGAAACAAAGTATAAAACAGCAGAAAAAGCTGCCCTTTGATAAAAAGCTGATAACCGGACGGATAAGTTTTGCATATCTCATCATTTGCATCGATACAGGCAGAAATCTCCCCATAATGCGGACTGTCCGGTGTATACAAAAGCGGCAGGGAGACATTGCCGGAGAGCAGTGGCACTAAAAAATCCGTATTACAGGTATCTGTTTTCTTGGAGATCAGCATGTTTGGATGAAAAATGATATTTTCGTACTCCATGGATTCGGATTCAAACTGACCGATCGAGTGAAGCTGTCCCGGAAGGATCAGTGCGATATCCCCTGCAGAGACCGTGTGCTGTGTAAAATCGACCGTAATCGTGCCGTTTCCTTTTTTTATATAGATAATTTCCATTTCATCGTGCCAGTGCATCGGCACATACCCAAAATCCAGCGGAATTGAACAGAGATAGGTAATATAAGGGAATAAAGGATCGCCATGTAAAATTTTTTCCTGATAGTTTTCATATTCTAAAATATTCATAATGATAGGATTGTACCACTTTTTGAGTCAATATTACAAGAAAAAAGTGATTGCAGAAACTATAATAACATCATAAACAATGATTTTGCGAAAAAAAGCGAAATCAGGACAACAGGAACATGCATAAACATTAGTTGGGGAACATAATGAAAACAGCGCCGGGGGGCGCGGAACATGGAGGAAAACATGAAATTACAGGAAATCGTAGCAAACAGATGTGGCAAAGAAATTTCACAGTGCACAAATGAGGAACTTTACTATGCACTGCTTGAGATGACAAAAGGAATGGCAGAAGAAAAAGTCAGCAATCAGGGAAAACGTAAATTATATTACATTTCCGCTGAGTTCCTGATCGGTAAATTATTATCCAACAACCTGATCAACCTTGGCATCTATGAGGATGTGAAAAAACTTTTAGCAGACAACGGCAAGAGCCTTGCAGAGATCGAGGAGGTTGAGCCGGAGCCGTCATTAGGAAACGGCGGACTTGGACGTCTTGCAGCATGCTTCCTTGATTCTATCGCAAGCCTTGGTTTAAACGGTGACGGTGTTGGTTTAAATTACCATTACGGATTGTTCAAACAGGTATTCAAAAATAACCTGCAGAATGAGACACCAAATCCATGGATCGAAAAAGAAAGCTGGCTGACAAAAACAGACGTTACTTATCCGATTCAGTTTGGCGGTTTTACGTTACAGTCCAGATTATATGATATCGATGTGATTGGTTATGAGAATCGTACCACAAAACTTCATCTGTTCGATGTTGAAACAGTAGATGAGAGTTTAGTTGGTGAGGGCATCGATTTTGACAAAGAGGATATTGCAAAGAATTTAACATTATTCTTATATCCGGATGATTCCGATGATAAGGGAAGAATCCTTCGTGTATACCAGCAGTACTTCATGGTCAGCAATGCAGCGCGCCTGATCATTGATGAGACACTTGCAAGAGGCGGAGATCTTCACAAATTAAACGAGTATGCAGTGATCCAGATCAACGATACACACCCAAGTATGGTGATTCCGGAAATGATCCGTCTGTTGATGGAGCGCGGCATCTTAATGGATGAGGCGATCGACATTGTATCTAAGACCTGTGCTTACACAAACCACACGATCTTAGCCGAAGCACTTGAAAAATGGCCGATCCATTTCTTAGAGAAAGCTGTTCCACAGTTACTGCCGATTATTTATGAGTTAAACAGCCGTGTTGTAAAGAAATATGATGACAGATCCGTAGCGATCATTGATGATGAGAAACGCGTTCATATGGCACATATGGATATTCATTACGGATACAGTGTCAACGGTGTTGCTTACCTGCATACAGAGATTTTAAAGAATACAGAGTTAAATAACTTCTACAGGATTTATCCGGAGAAGTTTAATAATAAGACAAATGGTATCACATTCCGCCGCTGGTTATTACACTGTGATCCGGAGATGACCGAATTTATCACATCCTTAATCGGACCTGGATTTAAGAAAAATGCAGAAGAGTTAGAGAAACTCGGCGCATATGTAAATGATGAGGAAGTATTAAAGAAACTTCTTGCAGTAAAAGGTACAAGAAAGACAGAGTTAAAGAATTATCTTGCAAAAACACAGGGCATCGAGTTAGATGACAACTCCATCTACGATATCCAGATCAAGAGATTACACGAGTACAAGAGACAGCAGATGAATGCTCTCTATGTGATCCACAAATATTTCGAGATCAAAGCAGGAAAGAAACCGGCACGTCAGATCACCGTTATTTTTGGTGCAAAAGCTGCTCCGGCATATATCATTGCAAAGGACATCATTCATCTGATCCTCTGCTTACAGGAACTGATCGCAAATGATCCGGAAGTCGCACCATACTTAAAAGTAGTAATGGTAGAAAACTACAACGTAACATTAGCTGAGAAACTGATCCCGGCAGCAGATATCCATGAGCAGATCTCCTTAGCTTCCAAAGAGGCAAGTGGAACATCCAACATGAAATTCATGTTAAACGGTGCCGTTGCAATCGGAACCATGGACGGAGCAAATGTGGAGATGCATCAGTTCGTTGGCGATGATAACATTTATATCTTCGGTGAGTCTTCTGAGGAAGTTATCAAACACTACGAGAAAGCAGATTACGTTTCCAGAAGCTACTACGAGAATGATGCAAACATCAAACGTGCGATCGACTTTATCGTAAGCGACCAGATGAAAGCAGTTGGATGTACAGAGAACTTAGAGCGTCTTTACAACGAGCTGTTAAACAAAGACTGGTTCATGACTCTCCCGGATTTCGAGGAGTACGTTGCAACCAAAGAACGTATCTACGCAGATTACGAAGACCGTATGGCATGGGCTAAGAAAATGCTTGTCAACATCAGCAAGGCAGGATTCTTCTCATCAGACCGTACCATTGCACAGTACAATGAGGATATCTGGCATTTGTAAAATGCCATGCATCTTGTAAGATGCCATGCATCTTGTAGATGTTGTGTATCTAAAAAATTGAATTACGAATTCTTCCTAAGTGGGACTGCAAACCTGAGAACGGTTTTGCAGTCCCTTTTCCCTGTCAAAGAGTATCTAAAATCAGTCAATGCGATTCAAAACAGAATCGTGTCGTGGTGTATCACCGTTTATCACAGCAAATAAAATATGTGCGGAATGGCTTGAACAAGCTTTGGAGGTTTTATATAATAAAGAAAAGCATTCAAAAGCCATTTCATGTAACAAGGAGAAAGGATTTTTGAATGGCAAAAGAAAACAAAAAAGTAAAGAACAGCGTATTAATTGATTTATTTTATGAGGATGGCTTGCGGACCGGGGAGAGGTCTGGAGAGAAAAAAGGAATACAAAAGGGAATGCAGGAGAGAGAAATTGCACTCATAGTGAAGAAGGTGCGTCGTGGAAAGAATTTACAAATGATTGCAGACGAACTGGAAGAACCGGTTGACGAAGTCAGGAAGATTTATGAGGCTGTAATGAAAGCAGCACCGGATTATGATATAAAAATGATCCGTGAAAGTCTTGCATAAAATAAATAAAAACCAGGAGCAGCCATGACACTTCAACAGTTAAAATATGTGGTAACAGTCGCTGAGGCCGGCACGATCACAAACGCGGCAAAAAAATTATATATTTCCCAGCCCAGCCTTACCAACGCGATCCACGAACTTGAAAAAGAAATGAATATCGTTATTTTTCAGAGAACCAACAAGGGCATCGTCCTGTTACGGGAGGGTGAGGACTTTTTAGGATATGCCAGACAGGTGTTAGAACAGGCTGCGATTTTAGAGGATAAATACAAGGGACAGGATGGAGGGAGAACACAATTCTTTTTACTTTTCCGAGGAGATTTTTTCACCTTCGGAGAGAAAGAAAAATATCCGTGTGAGAGACAGGGCAACGCTGTTTAATCTGCTGATCGGGTTAAATGGATATACGGTATGCAGTGGTGTGATCGATAAGAAGTTAAATGGAAAGGATATTATCGCCGTTCCGTTAGTGGACGAGAGTGAGATGCGGATCGGTTACATTATGCATCGAAAGGGAATGACGAGCAGGATCGGAACGGCTTATCTGAATGCGTTAAAAAAATATATGGAACCGGGAATAGGATGATCCTGGTTTCAAAATAATGAAATTGTAAATAAATGATTATAATAGGTTGTCTATAGTTTTAAACTATGGACAACCTATTCCGGCGTTTCGTCTGACACACAGCGGTGTAAAACCGGAAACGGATGCGAGCCTTAGAAATATGGTGGAGGCAGCGAAAAAACTGAGGGCAGAACAGGCATAGAAATGGAGTACAGATATGAAAATTTCCGAGATATATACTAAGAAAAAGAAAAGTCTGTCATTTGAAATTTTTCCGGTTTGTTGATGATTACAGGATTGCGGAAATAAATGTTCCGGTCATTCCGGGAATCATGCCGGTGATCAATGCGGCTCAGATCAGACGGATGGTAACGATGTGTGGAGCTTCTTTTCCGGTACGGTTTCAGAAAATTATTCATAAATATGAGGATAATAAAGAAGCGCTTTTTGATGCAGGAATGTCTTACGCATTAAGTCAGATCATAGATCTGCTTGTGAGTGATATCGATGGAATACATTTATATTCTATGAATAATCCACTGGTTGCGAGAAAAATCTGTGAGGGAATCCGGCATTTATATACGAAAATGGCTGAAATGGCTTGGAATATGCTGTGAGTGGAACATGATTTTATAATATTAGAAAGCTGTGGGCGAAATCAGAAAAACAGAGTCTGGTTTCGCCCGATTTTTTTGAAATTAGTTTACATAATATTGAAAAATGGGTGAATTATAAAAAAATGACTTTAATTCGCCCGTGATTTCCATAATCTTTGGGAGATTAATATTCAAAAATGTGTTTTTTCGCCCAATCGGCAGGTTTAATGGCAGATAGAGAGAATATTTTGGGTGAAAATCTTAAAATATATGAGAGATTCATCCATTTCTATAAAAATCCATGAGAAATCTCTACAATAAAAAGCAAAGAATGTCTTGACATATATAGACTATCTATATAATATATATGCATAGACAGTCTATATATAGTAAAGCGAACAAAAATAAAGCGGGAAAACGAGGGAGGATTCATATGTTAAATAAATCACTGATCCAGGGCAGCCTTTCCATGCTGATCCTGCGTCTTTTAGATGAAAAAGACATGTACGGGTATGAGATGATCGAGACACTGCGCAGCAGATCGGAAAATGTATTTGAGTTAAAGGCAGGGTCACTTTACCCACTTTTACATACGTTAGAGGCAAATAATCTGGTCACTGCCTACGAGGATGACGCAAGCGGAAAAACACGCAAATATTACCACATTACCAGAGAAGGCAGACGCATTTTAAAAGAGAAAAAAGAAGAGTGGAACACTTATGCCGCAGCAGTCACCAATGTGCTCTCCTGCAGGGGAGCGGAGGCGTGTGTCTGAAAACCAGAGAAAACTGTATTTGGATTATATAAAAATATTGGAATAACACAGAAAGATATTGAGGCAGCAAGATGTTGGAATGATGCATAAAAATATTGGGGCAATAAAATTTTGGAACAACGCAGGAAAATGTTGAAAAAATACATAAAAAATACGAGAACAAACGAAATGCGAAAAAAGGGAAAGGATACATATTCATGGAATACACAGAATATATGGAAACTCTGAAAGAGCAGATCCAGAATAAGCGTGCCAGAGCGCTTGTGTCAGAAGAAATAAACGGGCATATAGAAGAACAGGCACAAGGCTATGAGGAAGAAGGAATGAGCAGGGAAGATGCAAAAAGAGAGGCAGTGCGGCAGATGGGAGATCCGGTGGAAACAGGATGTGCCTTAAACCGGATCCACAGACCGGCGTTTCCGTGGAAATTATTTGTGCTGGCGGTATTTCTGACCGGGGCATCCATGCTGATATCACTGACTATTGATGCGAAAATCAATGAGGGCGGAGTACAGGCGGCGCAGGTCGGTTCGCTGTTTATGGTCAATGCAGTCAGTTTTGCAATGATCTTTGTGATCATGTACTTCGATTACACATGGTTGTTTTTGCATATCCGCGCAGTATATGCTTTGTATATGATCTGCCTGTGTCTGGTGTGGTCGGGTGGCATCCTTGGAAACTATCAGACAGCGCTGCTGGCAAGTTACAGTGTACAGGTGCTGCTGCCAGTGATCTTTGCGGGAATTATTTATCAGTACCGGGGACAGGGATCTCAGGGAATTTTAAAATCAGCCGGCTGGATCATTATCCCGTTTATGGTATTAGCAGCAGGGCTCATTTCACTGCCGAAGAGTAATGGGGCGGTTGTGGAAAATGCCGTGGTCTGTCTGTTCCTGCTGGTGGCATCTGTGCTTCGTGGAATATTTGGAAACGAAAAGAAAAAATACCTTGTAGAGCTGGCATTGCTTGTGGCTGGTATTCTGGGGGTTGGTGTGGCTTTTTTTTATAAGTATACGTTCCTGCCAGGCGGCTATGTGCTCGCCAGGCTTACGCATACAGGTGAATTTGGATATCAGAACAGAATGATAAAAGATGCGGTTGCTCGATACAGCCTGTTTGGAAACCGGACATTTCTGATGCAGGGGACAGGATCGGACGGCGAATATCTGCTGGGAAATATATTTTGTTATTTTGGGATCATTGCGGGCGTTCTGGTCATTGCTGCTTTTGTGTGGTTTTTGATCCATGCGCTGCGTCAGTCTCTACTACAGGGCAACCGGATGGGCTTTCTGTTGGGGATGGCGTGCAGTATCGGGTTGATCGTGCGTGTGATGGTAATTTATATTATGGTAAATTTTGGATATGGCGTAATTTATACAGTGGCAGTTCCGTTTTTTTCCACAAATGTGATCTTAGCGGCAGTCAACGGGATTTACGTCGGGTTGCTATTTTGCGTGCTGCGGAATAAAATGATATTAAAAGAACCGCGCAGCGAAAAGAAAAATGCGACGGTTTAAAGATCAGAAAGAAAGGGTATATCCGACATGAATTACATCGATATGCATTGCGATACGTTAGCGAAGGCAGCCGCACAGCAAAAAAAGACGGCAGGGGAACTAAGAAACACGATGGTGGATGCGAAAAGACTGCACCAGTGTGGCGCAAAGGCACAGTTTTTTGCCATGTTTTTACAGCAGAAAAGAGAAGAAAACTGGAGTGATCCGGGACTGGCATATACGGAAAAAAATAATCTCTGGTATACCGATGCAGAGATCCGGAAACAGATGCAGGATATGTACGAAGTATACCAAAATACCATGGAAACCTGTTCGGACATTATTGCACCGGCTTATAACTACGAAGGATTACAGTGCAACTGGCGGCAGGGAAAAGTTTCTGCCTTTCTGACTGTTGAAAACGGATGTATTGTGGATGGAAAAATGGAACGGATCGATAAGCTTTATCAGATGGGAGTCCGGCTGATTACGCTGACCTGGAATGATGATAACTGTTTCGGTCATCCGCATGCAAAAGAGGCAGAACGGATGCAGCTTGGACTGACACCGTTTGGCAGGAAAGCTGTTACATATATGGCAGAGCTTGGAATCCTTGTGGATGTGTCCCATTTATCGGATGGTGGTTTTTATGATGTGGCAGAACTTGTGAGGGGCCCGTTTGTGGCATCACACTCAAACTGCAGGGAACTTGCTCCTGCAACGAGAAATCTGACGGATGATATGATACGGGTATTAGCGGAACATGGTGGTGTGGCAGGACTTAATTTTTATCCACTGTTTTTAAATACAGATCCTGTGGATAAAGTGAGCCGGATCGAAACAATGTGTGAACATGTAAAGCGTCTGGTCAATGTTGGCGGGATAGAGTGTGTCGGAATCGGGACGGATTTTGATGGGATTGAGGGAAAATTTGAGATCGCTGACTGCACGGATATGAAAAAATTATTTGATGCACTGCAGAAAACAGGGTTCAGTGAGGATGCACTCGAAAAGATCGCATACAAAAATGTGGAGCGTGTGATCCGTGAAGTGATGTGAGAAAATGTAAAGATGTTGACACCAAATAGTGCATACAAACTTCAACATCTTGTAATGAAAAAAACCGGAATATCCAGGGAAAACTGATATGGATATTCCGATTTTTTAATTCACGACAATAGAATGTTCATAGAGCGTGCATTCTATCGGTTCATCTCCGAATGATACCCCGTATTTTTGTGTTCTGCAATAATACTGTCGATCTCCTCAAGGTCGGTCGTGATCATATCTCCGATGACACTGTGCTTGATCGCTGCCATGGCATTTCCATATTCTAATGCTTTTCTGCAGTCCTTGTGTTTTAAGTAGCCGTAGAGAGCACCGGAAACATAGGCGTCACCGCTTCCGATACGGTCGACCACATCAATGTTGTTGTATGGTTCCTCGCGGTAGTAAGAATCATTTTTTGCAGAATAGATAATGGAAGTAAAATTGTGTTTCTTTGGAGTGATGACCGTGCGCTCTGTGGAGGCAACCACAGAGATAGGATATTCCTCGCAGAAAGACTTCTGGATTTCCTCGATCGTGCCTGTTTTGCCGAAAGTCAGGCGTGCGGTATCTTCGGAGCAGAAGAAGATATCTACATAAGGAAGAATCTGCTCGATGCAGGCTCTTGCCTCCTCGCCGGTCCAGAGATTGGCACGGTAGTTGACATCAAAAGAGATCAGGGTTCCCTGCTCTTTGAATTTGCGGATACATTCGATCGCAAATTTTTGTGCGTTGCCGCCAAGACCTAAGGTGATCCCACTGGTGTGGAACAGGCGTGTGTTATAAAACATGGTTTCCGGCACATCTTTGATGTCGATGTTATTGATGGAAGAATGTTTCCTGTCGTAGACGACACGCGGTTTGCGCGGATAGGAACCATATTCGTAATAGTAAACACCGATGCGGCTGTCATCTGCTGTGTCGGAGATCAGGTAATTTTCACTGACGCGGGAAGCGTTCATCTGGTTTTTGATGAATGCGGCGAGCAGATTGTTAGGAATCTTAGAGATCATTGCTGTCTTTAAGCCGAGTTGTCCGATCTCGGAAGCGATATTTAACTCGGCACCTCCTAAATGTTTCATTAAAGTATCGCCCTGTGCAAGACGTCCGTTGATCGGGGTGGAAAGACGAAGCAGAATCTCTCCTAATGTGATGACATCATATTTGCGGTCCATGGAAAATCCTCCTTAAAAATAGATAGTGTGATATATATGTATGCCTGATTTACGGCAAAACATTTTGGAAAACATAAATCAGTGTTATCATATCCAATAGTTTCATATTACAAAACCAAGTTCTATATTATGAACCAATACATATGTATTATATAACATATTTCAAAAATAAAAAAGAGATAATTGCAAATATTTCACAATTTTTTTGAACAAAAATAACAGAACCTATAAAAATTGCATTAAAGTAAAAACATGTTTGACATTCTGTTTTTCGGTGTTATAATAAAAACATAAATTTTGAAACGACGTTTCACAATGTGAAACATTATTTTTAGGAGGATTAAAATCATGGCAAAGAAAGTTGTTACATTTGGTGAGATCATGCTTCGTCTTGCACCGGAAGGATATTATCGTTTTGTACAGGCTACATCCTACGGCGCAACATACGGCGGAGGAGAGGCTAACGTTGCAGTTTCCTTAGCAAACTATGGTATGGATGCAAGCTTTGTTACAAAGCTTCCGGCACATGAGATCGGACAGGCTGGAGTGAATGCATTAAGACAGTATGGTGTTGACACATCTGACATCGTTCGCGGTGGTGACCGTGTTGGTATCTACTTCTTAGAGAAGGGCGCAAGCCAGAGACCATCCAAAGTTGTATATGACCGTGCAGGTTCTTCCATTGCAACAGCTACAACAGCTGATTTTGACTGGGATAAAATTTTCGACGGTGCAGACTGGTTCCACTTTACCGGAATTACACCGGCACTTGGCGATAATGTGGCAGCAATCTGCTTAGAGGCATGTAAAGCTGCAAAAGCAAAAGGAATCACTGTAAGCTGCGACTTAAACTACCGTAATAAATTATGGTCCAAAGAAAAAGCAGGCCAGGTTATGGGTGAACTTTGCAAATATGTAGACGTATGTATCTCCAACGAGGAAGATGCAAACGACGTATTCGGTATCAAGTCTGAAGGTACAGAGGTAACTGCAGGCGAGTTAAATAAAGAAGGATACAAAGAGGTTGCACAGAAATTAACAGACCGTTTCGGATTCAAGAAAGTTGCAATCACATTAAGAACATCTATCTCTGCAAATGATAACCGTTGGGCAGCAATGCTTTACGAGGATGGACAGAGCTACTTCTCCAAAGAGTATTTAATGCACATCGTTGACCGTGTTGGTGGCGGTGATTCTTTCGGCGGCGGATTAATTTACGCATGCTTAAACGATTATGCTCCACAGGATACCATCGAGTTCGCAGTAGCAGCAAGCTGTCTGAAACATTCCGTAGAAGGTGACTTCAACATGGTAAGCGTTGACGAAGTTAAGAAATTAGCTGGCGGAGATGCTTCTGGACGTGTTCAGAGATAATAAAATTACGACAAAATCATTTTGTTAATTCCTTTCCCTAATTTAATATAACACCTGTGACAAGCAGGTAATGCGTGGTCTTTTTACCCATTTAGACTGTGCAGACAATGACGGACTGCCGTTTCATGAAGCCAACATGAAACGGCAGTTTTTTTGTTATTTTCCTCTGTATGATAATTTTATATTTTGTGGAAAAACTATTAGGAAAATGGAGGTAGTCATATGAAACAGTTTGAAGGGTATGAAGAATATTTAAAGCAGAGTGAACTTTCGAAACAGACCAGGCAGGTGTATCTGAGGGAGGCGGAAAAATTTGTCCGGTATTTAAATGGAAAAGAAATTACAAAAGATCGGACGATGCTTTACAGAGAAAAATTACGGGAGGAGGACCTTTCTCCTGCGACGATCAATCTTTATGTTATAGCGGTAAATCGATATTTAAGATATTTAGAATGCGGGCAGACATCTATAAAGACATTAAAAGTGCAGAAAAAATGCAGTGTGGAAAATGTCATTAGCCGGAAAGAGTATCAGGAATTGTTAAATTATGCAAAAAGCAGTGGCAGGAAAAAATATTATTATATTATGAGGACATTGGCACTTACCGGAATACGTGTCAGTGAGCTCCAATATATTACAGTCGAAACATTAGAGACTGGAAGAGTGCAGGTTTATAATAAAGGGAAAATCAGAGACGTTTATTTACCGGATGTTCTGATCCGTGAATTAAAAAATTTTGCAGAGAGGAAAAAGAAAATGATGGAATCATATTTCGGGGAAGAGGAGGAGATCCGATCAACCGTATCACTGTTTATAAAATGATCGCATATCTTGGGGATATGGTTGGGATTAAAAAAGAAAAGGTTCATCCCCATAGTTTTCGGCATTTTTTTGCAATCAGCTATATGGAGCGCTATGGAAACCTTGCAGAGCTTGCAGATCTGTTAGGGCATACGAGCATTGAAACGACCCGCATCTATACAACGTCTACTGTAGAAGAAAAACGTAGAAAGCTTAATAATCTTGGATTATAGATGCAACAAAATATTGTATTATGTTACTAAACTCATATGTAGAAAGGTTATGTCTTAAATGCATAAAGACATAATGTATTTTCTGTGAAAATACGTGCATATGAAGAACACACACACATGGAAAGTGAGGAAAAAAATGAGGGCAAAACAAGTAACAGCCTTAATGATGGCTGCAACGTTAGCGGTAACTGGTAACGGCGTTACAGCATTTGCAGAGCCGGTAGCAAATGTTGAAGCTGGGGATGCGGCAACAGAAGCTTTAAACGTTGAAACAACAGAAGAGGTTGAGACAGCAGCAGAGGTTGAGGTAACAGAAGATTCAGAAGACGTGACAAAGAGTGCACAGAAGGATGCTTCTTCCGATGTTACTGTAGAAACAAAAACAAGCGCAACTACAGTAAAAGCAGGTGCGACAGTTACTGTAACAACAACTGTCAAAGGGGATAAATTAACTAATGGTACTCTTACAGTAAAAAGCTATGAGTTGATTGCAACAAAATCTGCAGTTGACACGACAATTGCAACCAGTGCAGATGGTACATTTGTATTTGCACCAGAGAAAGATACGACGTACAAAGTAAAAGCAGTGTTCACACATGCAAGCGAGAAAAATGAATATTATGCAGAAAAAGAGCTTGATGCATTTACTATCGAAGCAGCATCTATCGCAACAAACAGACTTCATGTGCCGGAAGTTACTACCATTAGCAATAAAGATGGAGCTGCTTTAAATACTACAGCTGCTCCGGAAGTAACAGCAGCACTTGAGACAGCAAATAAGTTAGATGAAGCATATGGTAAGTGGACTGTGAAAGATGAGGCAGTTACAACAGCTACAAAAGAGATTGTCTTTACATTCACAGCAACAGACGGTGTATATACCATTGATAACAGTGATACTGCTGCAGTAGAGACAGATAAGACATATGAAAAAACAGTATCTGTTAAAGTTGTTCAGCTTGCTACAGGTGTTTCCATTGAGGATGAAAACGGTCCTATTTCAACTACAGTAGAGATGGCAACCACCGATAAGAAAGCTTTGACAGCAAAAGTTGCAGCAGGATCAGGAAGTGATACTGTTTCCAATGCAAAGGTTACATGGACATCCAGTGACTCCAGCAAAGTAAAAGTTACAGCAACTGGCGACAATGAAGCTGTTATTACAGCAGTTTCTAAAACAGAGGCTGGAAAAGAGGTAACAATTACCGCAACAACAACAGACGGAACCCAGAAAGTCGGCGAGACCAAAGTTGCTGTAAAAGAGGGAATCAATGCAGACAGCATTTCATTTGATTCCAAACTTCCTGAGATTACTTATGAGGGAGCCGGAGATCTTGAAGATTACTACAAAGATTATGTGGCTGCATTAAACAAAAAGACCACAATTGGTACTTACAGCATTAAAGATACATCAGAAACAATTGATTCTGTTGGCGGTGTAACTAAGACTTCGACTGTAGCTTCTTTGAAAACCAATACAGAAAATTCCCAGACAATCAAAAACGGTTTGACAATTGTTTTCACATTAAGTGATGATGCTGGTCTTACACCGGTTGATGGAAAAACAAAATGGGATACGAAAACAGTTGAGAAGACATACGATGTTGTAATCAACAGAGCAGTGATCAATCGTGATGCTTCTGCGGTAACTGGTAAGTTGGAGAGCAGTTATGCTGCCGGAGTAAAATTAAGTGAAATCTTAGCTGGAAAAAATGACACTGAATTTGACATCGAAATTCAGAAAAAAGTAGATGGCGCATGGCAGACAATCTCTGATGATACACCAAACATCGGTACACTTGCAAATTATCAGGTAAAATATTCTCTGAAAGACAGCGCAAAAAATGTATACACATTAAGCGGTGCAGATGCAAATGGATATAAATATGTATCCTTAAGCGGCGTTTCTATCACACAGCCTGTATTAACAGATGTTAAGGCAGAAAATAAATCTGAAAATTTAACAGCAGATAAATTTAAAGATAAAGATACGCTTACGCTGAAAGCATCTTACAATGAAAAGAAACTTGGAACTGCTAATTATACTGTTTCTTATCAGTGGTATAAACTGAATGAGAAAACGAATAAGTATGTAGCAATTAAAAGTGCAACATCTGATACTTATACGACAAGTACATTTGCTGACATCCCAGGTACATACTATTGTGAGATCACAGCAGATGTAAAAGGATCTGTAAAAGATTTCCTTCCGGATGCAACAGATGCTCAGGTTGAAGCATACAGCAAACTGGTAAAATCAACAAACAAAGTTACGGTTGAGGCTACTAAGATTACAGTTGATACTACTACTTCAGGTTTAGGCTTAAGCAAAACGGAAGCTACTTATGGTGCTACAGCAGATGTAAAGGCTATCGCAAAGGTTACTGCAGATGATGTTTCCGCTTATCGTGTATATTACAAACAGGTTACTACAGTAGCAAATAAACCGTCTTTAGGTGAAGCAAAAGACATCACAAAGAAATCCGTAAATGAAGATGAAGCTTTCCTGTTCAAGAGTGGAAGAACAATTTCCGAAAGCCTTGGTAACTTAGATGCTGGTACATACAGAATCTACTTAGAGGTTACAGCCGGAAAAGAGACAACAAGCTATGAGATCGGTGATATCAAAGTAGCTCAGAAAGAGATTACCGGATTAAATTCCAAGAATCTTAAAGTTGAGGATGCTACTTATGGTCAGAAGTTAAGCGATGCTAAGATCATTTACAATGACACAGAGATTGATGCAGCGTTAGATTTTGCATTTGTTGATAACACAGTAGCAGACGCTGGAAGCTATACAAGCAAAGAGGTAGCTGTTTCAGTTGTTGATCCAAACTACACAACAGATACAAAGGTAACATTAAAAGCAAATGTAAATGTTGCAAAAGCTCCTCTTTCCGTAACTGCAAAAGATGTAACGATCGAGCAGGGTCAGGAAGCAGCACTTGACGGAACCGTAAAAGGTTTAGTTGGCAAAGATACTGCAAAAGTTACTTATGCAGTATTAGGTACAGATGGAAAAGCTGTTCAGTCAACAAAGAACTTAGCAGTTGGTACATATAAGATCCGTGCAACTGTAGAAGATCAGAAAAACTACGATGTAACATCAGTAGTAGATGGAACATTAACTGTAAATGCAGTAGCAGCAACAGGTGTAACTGTAAACACAACTGCATTAAAGATCAATGTTGGTGAATCCAGACAGGTCAGCGCAACAGTAGCTCCTGCAAATGCAGCAGATAAGAATGTTACATGGTCTTCCGACAACACAGCAGTAGCAAAAGTTACATCTGATGGTGTGGTTTATGCAATCGCAGAAGGAACTGCAAATGTTACCGCTAAGACAGCAAACGGCAAGACAGCAACAATCGCAGTAACTGTTTCAACAGTAAAAGCTGATTCTGTAAAACTGAACGCAAGCAAAGTAACTTTAACTTCTATCGGTGCATCTAAGACAGTAAAAGCAACAGTAAATCCGACAAACACAACAGATAAGACTGTTACATGGTCTTCTTCTAACAAGAAAGTTGCAACTGTAGATAAGAACGGTAAGATCGTTGCAAAAGGAAATGGTAAAGCAACCATCACAGTTAAGACAGCAAATGGCAAGAAAGCAACTGTTAAGGTAACTGTAAAACAGGCAACCAAGAAAGTTGTATTAAAAGTAGGCAAGAAGGTTGTAACAGGTAAGACCTATACCTTAAAGGAAGGTAAGAAAGCAACTGTAAAAGCAACTGTAACAGATGCAAAGGGCAAGAAAGTTACTTCCGGAAACCAGAAGATCAAATGGACTACTTCAAATAAGAAAGTAGCAACCATCAGCAAGAGCGGTAAGATCACAGCTAAGAAAGCAGGAACTGTAAAGATCACAGCTAAGACAGCAGATGGTAAGAAAGTAACATTCAAAGTAAAAGTTAAATAATTGAAAACCTGAAACATACGGACACATGACCTAAGATGCGATAATCCTCTGGTATCGGCATTGAGGGAAAAATCAGGGATCACGAACGGGCGGCATAAAGTTTTGTGCCGCCCGTTTTGTGTAAAATATGTCTAATATGGTACAGCCGGATGTGTTGCAGTTTTCACAAAAATAATTTGAAAACGCTTATTTTGCTGACTTTTTGGGGAAAATAATGATATAGTAAAAATACTGGGTGGAGAATTACCTGTATGTTATCGTTTAAAATGGAAACTGGAGAAAGGAGAATCAGAAGAATGTTTGAAATCGGAGAATATGTTGTGTGTGGCGCGAAAGGTGTCTGTCAGATCAGGGATATTACCCATATTGATATGTCGGGAGCAGACAAAGAGAAGCTGTATTACGTTTTAGCCCCGGTCGGAGATAAGAATGGGACTATTTATGTTCCGACGGACAGTGAAAAGATTATAATGCGCAGAACGATTTCAAAAGAAGAGGCAGAGAGGCTGATTGACGAATTACCGCAGATTGAACTTCTGTGGGTGCCGGATGACAAACAGCGTGAGGAAACATACAAAGAGGCACTCCGTACCTGTGATTATCATGCATGGGTGAGCATTGTAAAGACTTTGTATCAGCGGAAAAAAGAGCGGTTGGCACAGGGAAAGAAAGCAACTGCAGTGGATGAACGCTATATGAAAGCGGCCGAAAATGGACTGTATGGTGAGTTGTCGCTGACACTTGGAGTACCGAGGGAAAAGATGGAAGATTATATCAGAGAGAGACTTTCGTAAGGAAGGGATTTGACCGGATAGTGAGTGTACAGACAGACGGATCGTCAGAAAAAAAGGTGGGCAGCTGGCAGAAATTTGATCCTGGGATCAATTCTGGAAGCTGTCCACCTTTTTTAGAAGGGATTGTTATGTAACTGTCAGATCGTCGTGTTCACGCCGTTAACGGCAGCATGTTCATCCTCGTCCATCGGGATGACAAGGCATTTCTGACCGTCGATAACCTGAGAGTGGATCTGATCGACTTTTTCCGGTTTGACGCGCAGAATGACATCATAGGTTTTGACTGCCGGGACATCGTCCTCATCAGATTCTCCGACTGGAAGGGCACGTGTTTCTTCTAACTGGTGTTTCAAATTTTCAACCTGCTGTACCAACTCTAATTTTTCTTTGCGTCTGGCATTTGCCTCCACCAGTTTCGGATCTACTAAATGTTCTGCGACCGGGACTTCTTCTCCAAATACATTTTCATAGGTCTGTTCGATCACAGCTGCCTGTTCTTCGGTCACACCGCTCTCTGCGAGTACGGAAGAGATTGTGCTCTTTGTGACAGGAACCGGTTCCGGTTCTGGTTCATCTTCTAAAGCAACCGGGATCAGGTCATTTAAGTTGTCCTGGATATCCATGAAAATGGCATCGCTTTTGTCATCATCTTCCCCGATGACTTCTTTTACAATGCTCTGGAACGTAAGTTTCTGTTCGGTAGCTGTAAATTTAGAGCCACAGCCAAGACCGGATTCCATAAATTCGGAGTGCGGTGTCTTGGTGTCTCTGGTGTAAAACATGACAGAGTGGATATCCGTGCTCCGGTCGGTAAAAGCAGGGAAAACAAATCCGGTGTCCGGAGCTCCAACGACCCAGTCGCGGATACGCGGTCCGATGCGGTTTTCATCCTCACGGTAGCCAAGTCCCGGTTTGGTCAGGTTGACCGGGCAGATCGCGCAGAGCAGATACTCGTAAACTTCCTCGGACTCGTCTAATTTATTATTATCAGAAGTTTTTGTCATAACGTCGTAGGCATCGTGGAATACAAGGATCAGATAGTTTCCGACATAGTCGTAGCTGTCAATGACAAGATCATAAAATGCATCCATCAGATCATCATTTTTTAAGGCACTCTCGCGCAGTCCCATCAAAAACTGCTGTCTGCCGCCGGCAGCTTCCTCCGCAGTCGGAAATTCCAGCTCTAAAAGGTTATTTCCAATCGTACCGGACATTACTTTTTTTGCAATCTCTAAGTATTTGTAAAATTCCTCATCTTCCAGATTTAAAAATGTCTCCCCGAAAGAAGTTACCTTATTGTGGTCGGCATCCACATAGCAGCCGCACAGTCTTGTAAAAGTGCAGGCATCTTTCTTAAAACGCCGTTTTAATTCTAAAATATCTTTTTTGTTCATAAATCTATATCTCCGTTTCTGAGGGGATGCCATACAAAAGATAGCGCAGGCTGTTTCATGTCCCCGTAATCTGCAGGAAATATTATAACGAAATTTTAAAACCGGTGCAAGGGGTTATGATTTCCCGTCACGGGCAACGGCGTGCTCCATTAACCAGTCACACCATACTGCGTAGTATTTTCCGAGGGGATGCGCATTATCATTGCTGTACTGTGTGCCGAGATTGCCGTTTGCATCGTCAAAAAGTTCATTGATGTCCAGATAATAAATGGTCCGTTGATCGGCTAATGTCGAAATTTTTTGATTAAAGGCGTTGATATTGGCATTATTGAATGTCTTATCCGAGTCTGAGCGCTGTGCAGTCACATGAAGATTTGCTTCCACATAAATGATCGCATCCGGCTGCATGGTTTGCAGAAAATTTACAAACGACGCATATTTTTCAAATGTCTGTGTGACATCGTAGCCAAGTTCATTAATGCCGAGCATCAGATATATTTTATGATAGGTATGGCTGGCTAAAAGATCAGAGATACTGACCTTTCCGATACCGTCCACCATAATTTTTTTGTTTTCCAGATCATAGATACTGAGACCCGAATCACAATAAAAGGTGGCATTGCCCAACGTACCATATTCTTTTAATCCGACAGTGCGGGAATCACCGATCATTAAAGCGTCATCGAAATAATCTGCATCAACAGTGGTCATTTCTGTCATCGGAACTTCTGTGTCCGGGATATCCTGCCGGTCTGTATTGTCAGATGGCGCACCGGAAGTGTCCGATGGTGTCGTGGTGTCCTGTTTTTGTGCGGCGGAGACAGAAGACACGGACAAGGAAGTATTTTTGGCTGCATTTATGTTTAACGTTACATATAAGTAAATGAGTGGAATCAGAAGGCAGCTTATCAAAAAGAAAAAATAAAACAATATGGCAGATATTTTTTTTCGCATAGTGTTCCTTCGTTAAAATCTGAAATATAAAAATGGGTCATTAGAGCCAACGTAAATACAGTAAACAGAAGCCCAGAAAATTGCCAGATAGACAAAAATTTCTGGCACAGAGCCCCTGATTTTTTTTAAAAAGCGGACCGGAAGCCTTGTAGAAAAAAGGAAGCCGGCAGGGATGATAAAGCGGAAATCATTTAAATTTTTCCAGAAATCATTCACATAAATAATGGCATCATCGGCGGAAAAAAATGGAAATAATTTCCGGGTGTAGACTTCGATACTGCCGGGATCACTGATTCCAAAGAGCATCCACGACAATGGGATCAGAACTGCCATATAAAGATGTCCGGCCAGCGCGTATCGGTCCGTCAATTTTTTCAACAGCAGTTTTTCTGTCAATACAATGACGAACAGGGAAAATCCCCACAGAATAAAATGAAATTCTGTGCCATGCCAGATTCCGGTAAGTATCCACACGACAAGCAGGTTGCGGATCCATTTGCAGGTACCTGTGCGGTTGCCGCCAAGTGGAATATAGATGTAGGTCTGAAACCATTGTCCAAGTGTAATATGCCAGCGCCGCCAGAATTCTGTCATGCTTGTGGAGAGATAGGGGTGCATAAAGTTTATGGGAAGCTTAAAACCAAGCATTCTGCCCAGACCTGCTGCCATCAGGGAATAACCATAAAAATCAAAGTAAATCTGGAAAGAATATGCGTAGATTCCAAGCCATGCAAGCGGCGTGGAGATACTTTCATATCCGATCGTGCCAACATTTGCCCACAGACTGCCAAACTGATTCGCCAGAATCGCTTTTAAGCCAAGTCCCCGGATAAAAAGTTTCATACCCTCCGCCAGATTTTCGGGCAGAAAGCGTCTTGCGCTGTGAAGCTGCCTGCGCAGCATCTCATACGGGGTAATTGGTCCGGAAATTAATTTTGGGAACATGCTGATGTAAGTACCGAATGTCACAAAATCCCGTTCCGGTAAAATACGTCCGTAATAGATATCAAAAAGATATGCAGTCAGCTGGAACGTATAAAAACTGATTCCGAGCGGCAGAGATAAATGTCTGGAATATTTAAACAAAAACAACCATAAAAAATCGAAAAAAATAACTTTTGTCAAAAAGAGTTTCTTTTTTCTTGGATTGTGTATCTGATAAAGGCAGATTCCGAACACATAATTGAGATAGGTCAGAACCATTAACAGAAACAGTGCATATGGCTGTTTGATCACTCCGGCTGCATAAAACAGGATGCTCCCTGCAAAGAGCGTACTGTTTCTGAAAGCAGCAGGTGTGACATAATAAGCAAACAGAAATAATGGCAAAAAAATAAAAATAAAGTTGAGACTGCTAAATACCATGCCAGGATCCTTTACTGCATAGACATTTCTTATTTTAAAATATCGGCGATCACATCGTGCGGGATCGTAAATTCCACAACACCCATAGACATCGGACCGACATCGCCCTCGTTGAAGCTGATGACGAGATTTCCGTCAGCATTAATATAGAAGGAAGTGTCATCGTTAATGGAGGTAAAGTTCCATTCAGGAACTTCCGTATCATCCAGCCAGTAGGAGACATTTTCATCGGCATCCATCTGACCGCGCATCTGGGATTTGATGTTTTCACTGATCGGGGTGATATAGTCAGATCCCTCTTTAAAAAGATCTTTTAACGCAAGGCGTTCCCCGGTCTTTAAATCAATCGTGTAATAATAATCCATCTCATAACCGCTGCCGGCAGCCTGATAACACATCAGTTTTAAGGTAAAATAGTCGTCAGTTGTGTTGATGACCTCATGTTTGATCATGATATCCTGATAACCTTCGTTGTTCATGTTCTGTTTGAACTCTGCGATCAGGCTGTCGCTGATCTTTTCAATCTCCGCATTGATCTCATCGGTTGATTTCTTTAAATTTTCCCCAACCGGGTCTTCCGTTGTTTTTTCAGTGGAAGCGACAGTTTCCGGTACCAGTTTTGGAACATTGACATCGGCGTTGTTTCTGTCGCTGCTGTACTGGTAATCGCGGAATGTGACGACCTCGATCAAATTTCCAAGCAGTGGGATCTGTTCCATCGCATAGGCGACACTCGGTGAAGTATTTGGCAGGATGACAAACGCTGCGATCGCTGCGGCAGCGCCAACCCAGATTCTTGTGATAATGGTTTTATTGTGTTTGTTCTTCTTCTCGGCTTTCGCCTGATTCATTTTTTCTTTCATTTTTATGACCTCTTTTTCAGGCATTTGCGAGGTGTCATAGGATTTTTTTAATTCATAAAAATCATTGGTGTTCATTCGGTTACCTCCATTTTCAGTTTTAACTTCTGCATACTGCGGTACAGACGGCTTTTTATGGTATTGACATTTTCATTTAAGACGCGGGCGATATCTTCGATTTTTAAGTCCTCGAAATACCGAAGTTCCACGATCGCCTTATCCTCCGGGGACAAAGAATCGAGCGCAGTTCTAAGATCTAAGTCCTGATACTGGTCCGGTTTTCCCTCTGCGATCAGTGAATCCTCGTAAGAAATGGTATCCGGCCGCTTTAAATGATGAAAAATCTCATTTAACATGATGCGGTAAATCCAGGTCGCCGCATATTCCGGCTGCCTTAGGGAAGCACTGTTTTTGATCGCCAGATAGGCTCCGTTTTGTACAATATCACTGGCATCGTCGGGATTATGTACATAGCTGTATGCAAGATGATAGTAGCGGTTGTAATTCTCAAGCAGCAATCGTTCGATGAGATCATCATTAGATTCTGCTGTATGTTTTTTTTCTTTTCCGGAAAAGAATTTCAAGATCAAATCCTCCTTTGCAAATATTTGATTCATTCGAATCATCTGACTATTAGATATAGCATAGCCACAAAAAGTTTCAAAATCAATGCAAAACATCAAAAAGGTATGGTATAATGTGCGTAAGCATTGAGCAGTGCCAACGAAGTGAACAATAAAAAATGACTGCTTGCAGGCACTTTTTTATTGTTTGCTTCGTTGATAGGGCGAAAGCCCGTCAGTTCGGAAAATCTCTGATTTTTCGGACGTGCACTGCGGACAGGAGTGCAGCAAGAATTAAAAATGGAGACAAAAACAATGGACATAAGATTTGCAACAATAAATGATATAGATGCGGTCACAGAGTTGGAAAGACAGTGTTTTCCACCGGAAGAAGCAGCAGAAAAGGATTCTTTTGAAAAACGCCTGACCGTATTCCCGAATCATTTCTGGTTACTGGAGGATTCCGGGAAACTGGCAAGCATGATCAATGGAATGACGACAGATATTCCAATCCTGCGGGATGAGATGTTTGAGGATGCCACAATGCACCGTGAAGAGGGACAGTGGCAGATGATCTTTGGAGTGGCAACGCTGCCGGAGTATCAGAAAATGGGATGTGCGTCGAAACTCATGGAGCGCGTGATCGCGGATGTCAAAGAGCAGGAACGAAAAGGGATCGTTTTAACGTGTAAAGAGAGTCTTATTCCATTTTATGAGAGATTTGGTTTTGTAAATGAAGGAAAGTCCATGTCAAAGCACGGGGGAGCCGTGTGGTATGATATGCGGCTGGTATTTGAAGAATTGTAGGGAAAAGGAATTATTATAATATGAAGAAACACAGATTGCCATACATGGTTGCAGGGGCAGTATTGTTTGCTGCACTTTTTACCGGATGTACCAATGAGCGCTTAGAAGATGAACTGGATTTCCGCAAGATTGGGATTAACAGTATGCAGTCCGGTGATTATGAAGGTGCAGTGGCTGCTTTTAACAGCGCACTATCCCAGTGTGTGGGGAAGATTACAGATACAGAACTCGACATCTGCTATTATAAGGCGGCAGCACAGTATGCCGGTGGAGATATAGAGGGAGCTCTTGCTACTTATCAGGCGATGATCGATTATGATGAGGAAAACGGCAACGCATATTATCTGCATGGATGTCTGAGTCTAAAGCAGCAGGATACGGATACGGCAAAAAAAGATTTTGCCAATGCTGTCAAATATAACCCGGATGATTATGAACTGTATGTTGGGATTTATGAGAACCTTGCCGGTAATAATATGACTGAGGAAGGGGAAGAATATTTAAACAAAGCGTTTGATATCAAGGGAAATTCCGCAGAAAATCTTACCTGGCGCGGCAGGGTTTATTATCTGCTCGGACAATATGATAATGCAGTCAAAGAGTTAGAAGGAGCAGTCAAAAAGGACAGTGCCAAAGCAAACCTTTACCTTGCACAGGTCTATGAAGCGGAAGAAGATTCTGCAAATGCGGAAAAATATTATCAGGCATATGTCGACAGTGGTACAGCGGACTCTGTGGCAATGAATGCGCTTGCCGAGATCCAGATGGAAAAAGGCAACTATGAAGCGGCGTTAGAGGATATCAGACAGGGACTTGCGATGGATAATGTCACAAATCAGCAGGAGCTTTTGTCAAATCAGATCATTGCTTATGAGTACAGCGGTGATTTTTCATCTGCGTGGGATGTCGTTCAGCAGTACGTTTCCCTTTATTCGGATGATGAGGCGGCGCAGAGAGAATATATCTTTTTAAAGAACCGCCAGAATACGGATGCGGGCAGCGATGCAGAAAGTACGGATTCTTCAGATGAAGGGCAAAACTCTACGGGAAATAGTTCCACGGACGATAGCTCTGCACAAAGTGATACCACGAATGATAGTTCTACAGGAGACAGTTCTGCGGAGAATCGTTCAGCACAGAGTGATTCGACAGGGGATAATACTGCGGGAGACAGTTCTTCACAGGATACAGGAAATTAGAATTAGAGACAGCAAGGGAGGAACACATGCCAGAACCCATTAAAATAGAAGAAGTAAAAGAGCGTGTCATTTTAGTCGGTGTCAGCGAACAGGATGGTGACGATGCGGAAGATTCCGTCGCAGAATTAGCAGAACTTGTAAAGACAGCAGGAGCAGTTACCGTCGGTACGCTGATCCAGAAACGTGAACTGATCCATCCGGGCACCTATGTTGGAACCGGAAAAGTGCAGGAAATCGCCGACATGATCGCGGAACTAGGTGCCACCGGTATCGTCTGTGATGATGAGTTATCGCCGGCACAGCTCAAAAACTTAGAGCAGATGTTAGATACAAAAGTCATGGACCGGACGCTTATTATCCTCGATATTTTTGCGGCGAGGGCAACAACGAGCGAGGGAAAGATCCAGGTCGAGCTGGCGCAGTTAAAATACAGACTAAGCCGTCTGACCGGTCTCGGGCGTTCCATGTCAAGACTTGGCGGTGGTATCGGAACCAGAGGCCCCGGTGAGAAAAAGTTGGAGATGGACAGGCGTCTGATCAAAGACCGTATTGCGCAGTTGAACCGTGAATTAAAAGAAGTGAGGAAACACCGTGAGATCACGCGCGCCCAGAGGGAAAAGAAACAGATCCCTGTGGCTGCGATCGTCGGATACACCAATGCGGGAAAATCAACACTTTTAAACCACTTAACGGGAGCGGGAGTGTTAGAGGAAGATAAGCTGTTTGCAACTTTAGATCCGACAACGCGTGTCTTAGAACTGCCGGGCAGACAGGAAATTCTTCTGACGGACACGGTCGGTTTTATCCGGAAACTGCCGCATCATCTGATCGAAGCATTTAAGAGTACCTTAGAGGAAGCCAAATATGCAGATTATATCGTGCATGTGGTGGATGCGTCCAATCCACAGCGGGACAAGCAGATGCACATTGTGTATGACACACTCTATCAGCTCGATATCAGGGAAAAAACGGTTATTACCCTATTTAATAAGCAGGATCAGGTCACAGATGAGGAGCCGATCCGTGATTTTAAGGCAGATTATACATTGGCGGTTTCCGCAAAAAAGGGAACAGGATTAGAGGAGTTGAAAGAACTTTTCTGTACGTTGCTGCGGGATAATAAAATATTAGTGGAGCGTACAATCTCTTATCAGGAGGCTGGAATTTTACAGCAGATCAGAAAGAGTGGGGAACTTTTAGAGGAAGAGTACCGGCCGGAGGGCATTTTTATCCGCGCCTATGTCACGCCGGAAATCTATGGCAGTTTATAGAGGCTTTGTGTTTACGAAGATTTTTGCATATGGTACACTGATATAAAATTTGACAGAATACAGACAAAATTTTGCACAGAAGCGATGAAAGCGTGCTTCGGAATGGAGAAATTATGACAATATTAATTCAAAATGGACAGGTGATCAATCCTGCCACAGGGATGAATGAAGTTGCAGATGTATTGGTGGAAAATGGTGTTGTTTCTAAGATCGAAAAAGGGATCAAAGAGAAAGCAGACCGGAAGATCAATGCAAAGGGATGTTTTGTCATGCCGGGATTTATTGACATGCATGTGCATCTGCGTGATCCGGGATTTGAGGAAAAAGAGACGATCGAGACAGGCTGTCGGGCAGCAGCACACGGCGGATATACGACGATTCTTGCAATGCCGAACACCAAACCGGTTGTTGACAATCCGGATGTTGTAAATTATGTGCATAATAAGGCAAAAACGGTCGGACTTGTAAATGTATTACAGGTGGGTGCCGTGACAAAAAATCAGGAAGGAAAAGAACTTGCGGATATTGAGGGAATGGTAAAGGCTGGAATCCCGGCAATCAGTGAGGACGGAAAATCCGTCATGAATGCCCAGTTATACCGCGAGGCGATGGAAAAAGCTGCAAAATTGGGCATTGTGGTACTTGCACATTGTGAGGATAAAAATCTTGTCAATGGCGGTGTCATGAATGAGGATGAGCATGCAAGAGAACTTGGATTAAAGGGAATCACCAATTCCGTAGAAGATATCATTGTTGCAAGAGATATCATGCTAAGCCACGACACCGGGGCAAAACTTCATTTATGTCATTGCTCAACGGAAGATTCCGTCATGATGGTCGATCTTGCAAAGCAGAAGAATGTAAAAGTTACCGCAGAAGTATGTCCGCATCATTTTACACTGACTTCGGATGATATACGCAAGATCGCACCGGAAATGGATGTGGAAAAGAATGTGATTGCTGCGGATGCGGATGCAGATACTAATTTTAAGATGAACCCGCCGCTTCGTACTAAAAAAGACGTGGAGGCACTAAGAGTGGGACTTCGTGACAATATTATGGATGTGATTTCTACCGATCATGCACCGCATACATTTGCAGATAAAAATACCTCCATGAAGAATGCGCCGTTTGGAATCGTCGGACTTGAAACCGCAGCATGCTTAACCTATACAGAACTGGTACTTGGCGGTTATCTGACACCGATGCAGATGGCAGAAAAAATGAGTTATAATCCGGCGAAGATCGTCGGACTTGACAAGGGCGATATCGCTCCTGGAAAGACAGCAGATATCGTGATCTTTGATCCGAATGAAACTTATAAGATCGATAAAAACAAATTTGCAAGCAAGGGAAGAAATACCCCGTTTGACGGAAGAACGGTGACCGGAAAAGTAAAAATGACGATCGTTGGCGGTCATATCGTATATGAGGAATAAAAAAGCGGGTAGATAAAAGGAGAAAATTCATGCAGACAAAGGGCACAAAATTTGAGGAAACTGCGATCATCATCCGGCAGGAAGAAATCGCGGACGATATTTACAGTATGTGGCTGCGCACAGAGCACATCGCAGCACATGCAAAAGCAGGACAGTTTGTTTCTGTCTACTGCAATGAGGGAAGCAGACTGCTTCCAAGACCGATCAGCATCTGTGAGATCGACAGAAAGGACGGTGCGATCCGTCTGGTATACCGTGTGGCAGGAAAGGGAACCGCAGAATTTTCCGGCATGCGCACCGGTATGCAGTTAAAAGTGGTAGGACCGCTTGGAAATGGATTCCCACAGAAAAACAAAAAGGCATTTCTGATCGGTGGAGGAATCGGAATCCCGCCAATGTTAGAACTTGCCAAAGAGTTAGACTGCGAGAAACAGATCGTGCTTGGATTCCGGGATGAGCTTTTCCTGCTGGAAGATTTCCGTAACCGCGGACAGATCTATATTGCAACGGAGGATGGCAGTGCCGGAACAGAGGGAAATGTACTTGATGCGATCCGTGAGAACGGACTGGATGCAGACATCATTTATGCCTGTGGACCAACCCCGATGCTGCGTGCAATCAAAGAATATGCCGCAGAGCAGAACATCGAGTGCTGGATTTCCATGGAAGAGCGCATGGCATGCGGTATCGGAGCCTGTCTTGCCTGCGTGTGCAAGTCAAAAGAAAAAGATGCACACAGCAATGTAAAAAATAAGAGAATCTGTAAAGAGGGACCGGTATTTCTTGCACAGGAGGTAGAATTCTGATGAACATGAAAGTAGATTTATGTGGAGTGACATTAAATAATCCGGTCATGACTGCGTCCGGAACGTTTGGCGCCGGGGAAGAATATTCGGAGTTTGTGGATTTAAACCGTCTTGGTGCTGTTGTGACAAAGGGTGTTGCCAATGTACCGTGGGAAGGAAATCCGACACCGCGTGTGGCTGAGGTATACGGGGGCATGTTAAATGCGATCGGACTTCAGAATCCGGGTATTGATCTTTTCATTGAGCGCGATATTCCTTTCTTAAAGAAATATGATACCAGAATTGTGGTCAATGTATGTGGACATACAACGTCGGAATACATAGAAGTTGTGGACAGACTTGCAGACCAGCCGGTCGATCTTTTAGAGATCAATATTTCCTGTCCGAATGTAAAAGAGGGCGGAATTGCCTTTGGACAGAATCCAAAGATGGTTGAAGATATCACAAGAGAGATCAAGGCGCATGCAAAACAGCCTGTCATCATGAAACTTTCACCGAATGTAACAGACATCACGGAGATGGCGCGTGCGGCAGAAGCCGGCGGTGCGGACGGTTTATCGTTGATCAACACGCTGACAGGAATGAAGATCGATATCCACAGACGCACGTTTGCACTGGCAAACAGAACGGGCGGCATGTCAGGTCCTGCCGTGCATCCGGTTGCAGTGCGCATGGTATATCAGACCGCACAGGCGGTAAATATCCCGATCGTTGGTATGGGCGGGATCATGAATGCAGATGATGCGATCGAGATGATCCTTGCGGGAGCAACGGCAGTGTCTGTCGGAACAGCAAACTTTACCAATCCACAGGTAACCATGGAGATTGTTGACGGAATCCGCGATTATATGGAGCGTTATCAGGTAAAAGATATCAAAGAACTCGTAGGCGCAGTACACGATAGATAAATCACAGGGGAATGTAAGTTATGAAAATATTAAAAAAAATCATTTGTATCTGTCTCGTTGCAATCCTGGCAGCAGGGCTTTTTCCCGGTGCACAGACAGAGGTTTATGCAGCTGGAAAACCGGTACAGTTAGTATCCTGTAAAGTAAATTCAGTTGGAAGCAAGGTAACGGTAAAAGCAAAAGTTGCCGGAAAACAGAAAGGAATGGGAAACAAGCTTTACCTGTTTTCAGTGGATGCCAATGTAAAAGAGAATGCAAAGCTTACCGGAAAACCGGTGGCTTCCGCTAACTTTAAAAAAGGTACTGTCACATTTTCTGTAAAATATAAGAGCAGCATGCTTTGCCAGAAATTTGTGGCTGCATACAAAAAAGGAAAAAAATATATAGCAGTCAGTGGTGCACAGTATATTACAAATCCGGAGGCACTGGCATCCTACACCGGTACCGGTGTTAAGACAACGTCTAAAAAAGGACTGCAGCCGGACTGGGCAGATCACACGTCGGTAAAGAAACTCCGTACGCAGCATGTTGTCTTAAACTGGTCAATCGAAGAAATTTTAAATAAAGACTGCGGAAACAAAGAAGTATATAAATACCGCGGGAAAAAATACACATTTGACAGGGATCGTGTAAACTGGCTGCAGGATCAGGTCAGACAGTATATTGATGATGGTTCAAAAGTATATGTGATTCTTCTGCTTGGAAAAGATGCAAAAGGTCAGGCGGGCAAAATGAGCTATGGCGGTGGAAAAATATTTTCTTCCATTAAGACAACATCAGCAGCAGGATGCCGTACCTGGGAAGCATTTATGAGTTACATGGCAGAAAAGTTTGGAAATGAACAGCATTTGGTGTCCGGATGGATCTTAGGAAATGAGGTTGACAGCCCTTATGACTGGAACTATGCGGGCGGAAAAAGTTTAAGTGCGTATATGGATGATTATGCGCGGGCATTTCGCATTGCATATAATGCCACAAAGAGTGTCAGCAGCCATTCAAAGGTATATATCAGCCTTGATTATAACTGGAATCAGGATGTCGATGGAGGCGGAAACAGCTTTTTCTCGACGAAGAATACACTGGACACATTTTATTCGAAACTGAAAGCGCAGGGTAAGATCTGTCCAAACATTGCATATCATGCATATTCACAGGGTCTTGTGGAGCCAAAATTCTGGGATGACTCTTTAGCAGGCAGTGGAGTGGATTCTACGATCATCACTATGAAAAACATTTCTGTTCTTACAGAATATGTGAAAAAGAAGATCGGAAAAGATGCGACGATTATGCTCGCAGAGCAGGCGTTCAATTCGACACAGGGAGAAGAGCTGCAGGCAGCAACATATGCGTATGCTTACTATATCAGCGAAGGCAATAAAATGATCGAATCCTTTATCTATGCGAGAGATACCGAACCGCAGTCGGATGTGGATCAGGGCTTTTACTGGGGACTTCGCGATAGCAATGGCAGGGAGCGTAAGGTCTATAATACATTTAAGGTGATCGATTCGAAAGAGTCATTGGATAAGACGAAGAACCTTCTTGCTTATACGGATCTCAGTTCCTGGACACAGATTCCTGGAATTAAAAAGTCTACTTTTAAAAATAACCGTTCCATCAAAAACAAATGGCCGCTAGTACAGTCAACCAGCCTGTATGTGTGTCTTGCGGATGATAACTGGCAGAGAGAGACAACTTATGTCTACGACGGAAAGAAACATAAACCTGCAGTAACGGTAAAACGTAATTATACCGGAAAGACGGTTCCGAAAAAGAATTATTCCGTAAAATATCTGACAGACTGCAGGAGTATCGGAGTGCATCGTATTCAGATTAAATTAAAAGGTGATTTCCGCGGAACGATCATCCGGGAGTTTACGATCGCACCGCAGAATGCAATGCTGAATGATCTGGTGATGACGTCAAATTCTGCTACGGTAAGCTGGAATGTACCAAAGAAGACCAAAGAGCAGATTACCGGTTATATGATCCAGTATACGGATGGAGAAGGTGGTTTTTATTCGACACCGGAAAAAGATATCCATCTGATCAAGATCAAAAACAGCAATAAATTAAAATATACGATCAAGGGACTTACCAAGGGCAAACGCTATTTTGTAAGAATAACGACCTATAAAACAGTTATGGTAGATGGCAAACCAAAAGATATCATTGCCGGATGGGGATATGATGATATCAAATATGATTATGCCACAGATCCGGTCGTGCCGGAACCGGATACAGAAGAGGATACCTTAGAATAAGCGATTGAGGTAATGTGAAATACGATGCCGGAATTAAGATTTATAATAGCAGACAGACTCCCGGAGCGGGAACTGGATTATTTAAAACAGAATATCAGACCGGAACCGGATCTGAAACTGGTGGTAACAGGGAAAAATAATGCCAATCGCAGAGCAGAGTTTTCTCTGTTCCCGCCAGAAGAAAGTGTGCTCATCTCTACAGATGGGCACATTATTTCTAATATGGATCAGCTTGGAATGGCAACGCTGGGATATATCGGACCGGGCGGAGCAGAGAATGAGAGCACAGGAGAAGTACCGGACGATGTGATTACAGAAATTGGTAGTCAGAACGTGAATTGTAGTGACAGCACAGATGAAGTGACGGAGGGAATCGAAGAACAGGGAATGCAGGCTGCGGTTATGTTAATCGAAGGTCTTGAGGAAGTGGATGAAACGTTTCTGCTTCGTGCGTATGAACGTAAACATGGTATTCCGTGGACGATCGTCACGACAGAACGCTGCATCGTGCGGGAGATCACGCTGGATGATTTAGACGGCCTGTTTGCACTGTATGCCGGGGAGGGAATGACGGAATATTTAGACCCGCTGTATGAATACGAAAAGGAAAAAGAGTATCAGCGGTCGTATATTAACTATATGTACCGCCTTTATGGGTACGGCATGTGGGTCGTGATCGAAAAGGCGACGGGAAAACTGATCGGGCGGGTCGGGATCGAGAATCGTGAGGCGTGTGACGGTGAGCCGGAACTTGGATATATGATCGACGTATCGTATCAGAGAAAAGGATATGCAACAGAGGTCTGTCTTGCTGTGATCGGTTACGCATGGAATTTTCTTGAATTCGATAAATTAAACTGTCTGATCCAGAAAGGAAATAAAGCATCGGAATGTCTGGCAGAAAAACTGGGATTTATGTTCCGGGAGGAAATGGATCTGGACGGAAAATGCATGAAACGCTATACCATAAGCAAAAGCGGGGCATGATATCATCAATAAACGTTGCATTTTCCATAAAAATAAAATATAATATAAACTACTAAAAAAGGGATAAAGTGGGTGAGGCACATGGCGGATTTTTCATCAGAATCACTGGATCTGCAAAAAAAAGTAAAAGAAGAGGACGATAACATCAAGCCGATGAAAGAGTTTGAGAGTCCGGAAAAACTATATGACGAACTGATCGCCAGCGTGCGAAAGTATCATCCATCGACAGATATATCGCTGATCGAGAAAGCATATCATGTTGCGAGGGATGCACATGAGGGACAGGCAAGAAAGTCCGGCGAGCCATATATCATCCATCCATTGTGTGTTGCGATTATTTTAGCGGAGTTAGAGCTGGATAAGGAGACGATCGTTGCAGGACTTTTACATGATGTTGTGGAAGATACTGTTATGACGGATGAACAGATTGCACAGGAGTTTGGAGATGAGGTTGCTCTTCTGGTAGATGGTGTTACCAAATTAGGACAGCTCTCTTATGATGCGGATAAAGTGGAGGTTCAGGCAGAGAATCTTCGTAAGATGTTCCTTGCAATGGCAAAGGATATCCGTGTTATCCTGATCAAGCTTGCGGATCGTCTTCACAATATGCGTACGCTCAAATACATGACACCTGAGAAGCAGAAGGAAAAAGCGCGTGAAACGATGGATATTTACGCACCAATCGCACAGCGTCTTGGTATTTCCAAGATCAAGATCGAGCTGGACGATCTCTCACTCAAGTATTTAGAGCCGGATGCCTATTATGATCTGGTACATCAGATCGCACAGCGCAAGAGTGTCAGGGACGAATATGTACAGAAACTGGTGGAAGAAGTGCGTCAGCACATCAAAGATGCAGGAATTCCTGCACAGGTTGACGGACGTGCAAAACATTTCTTCAGTATTTACAAAAAAATGGTCAATCAGCACAAGACATTAGACCAGATTTATGATCTGTTTGCCATCCGCATTATCGTGGATTCCGTCAAGGACTGTTATGCAGCACTCGGTGTGATTCATGAGATGTATAAGCCGATTCCGGGACGGTTTAAAGACTACATTGCGATGCCTAAGCCGAACATGTACCAGTCACTCCATACGACTCTGATCGGACCGACCGGTCAGCCGTTTGAGATACAGATCCGTACCTTTGAGATGCATCGTACGGCTGAATATGGTATCGCTGCCCATTGGAAGTACAAAGAGGCAAGTAACAATGGCGGTGTGTCACAGCCAATGACCGTTACCGAAGAGGAAAAGCTGAGCTGGCTCCGTCAGATCTTAGAGTGGCAGCGCGACATGTCAGATAATAAAGAGTTCATGAGCCTGCTAAAGAGCGATCTTGACCTGTTTTCCGATACGGTATTCTGTTTTACACCGACCGGAGATGTCAAGAATCTTCCGACCGGTTCCACGCCGATCGACTTTGCTTACAGTATTCATTCCGCGGTCGGCAATAAGATGATCGGTGCAAAAGTCAACGGAAAACTGGTTCCAATCGACTACATCATCCAGAACGGTGACCGTGTGGAAGTAATCACTTCCCAGAATTCAAAGGGACCGAGCCGTGACTGGTTAAATATTGTAAAAAGCACCCAGGCGAAAAATAAGATCAATCAGTGGTTCCGCAGTGAGTTAAAAGAAGAAAATATTACACACGGCAAGGAACTTTTGATCGCATCGGCAAAATCCAAGGGAATCAATTTCCCGGATATCAATAAGCCGGAATATCAGGAGAAAATTTTAAGAAAATATGGTTTCCATGACTGGAATTCCTGCCTTGCAACGATCGGACATGGTGGTTTAAAAGAAGGTCAGATCGTAAACCGCATGTATGAGGAATACAAAAAAGACCATCTTGCGTGTATCACGGATGATGAAGTGCTTGAGACCATTGCCGAGAATAAAGATAAGGTCGTACAGAAACATTCCAAGAGCGGTATCATTGTAAAAGGACTTTATGATGTGGCAGTGCATTTTTCAAAGTGCTGCAGTCCGGTACCGGGAGACGAGATCGTTGGATTTGTAACCAGAGGTCGAGGTGTTTCCATCCATAGAACAGACTGTATCAACATTATCAATCTGTCTGATATGGAGCGTGAGCGTCTGATCGATGCCGAGTGGCAGCATGATGAAGAGTCCGGCAGCAGTGGCCTGTACCGTGCAGAGATCAAGATCTACGGCAATAACCGAACCGGTCTTCTCGTGGATATCACAAAGATATTTACAGAGCGTGAGATCGATATTGATTCGATTCACTCCAAAACAAGCAAGCAGGGAATTGCAACAATCGATGTATCTTTCAGCACGAAGGGCAGGGAAGAACTTACAAGCGTTGTGGAGAGACTGCGGCAGATCGAGAGTATCATTGATATAGAGAGAACGACGGGCTAAAAGAACTGGTTGTCAGAAGGTTGTGGGAAACATGAACCGCATCCAGATGGGCAGCCAGTTTTTCTGTAAAGAAAAAGATTTTGTCAGACAGGAAAGGGGAAAATATGGCACCACTGAAAGTAGAACAATATGTAGTTGGTCCGGTACAGACAAACTGTTATTTTGCGATCAACGATGACACAAAAGAAGTACTGGTTATCGATCCGGGGGCAAGTGCAGATCAACTTGCCAAGAAGATTTGTCAGGAAAAGCTGACACCGATCGCAATTTTGCTGACACATGGACATTTTGACCATGCGGGTGGAGCGGAGGAACTTGCAAAACATTTTGATATCAAAATATATGCCGAGGAGCATGAAAAAGAGACCTTAGATACGCCGTCTCTCAATTTAAGTGGCTGGGAAGGTGTACAAAAGACCTATCATGCGGATGTATTTTTGAAGAATGAGCAGGAGATCGACCTTGCCGGTTTTCATATCCGTGTATTCCATACACCGGGACATACGGTGGGTGGCTGCTGCTATTATTTCCCGTATCAGAATGTAGTTTTTTCCGGGGACACCCTCTTTTGCACATCGGTGGGACGCACCGATTTTCCAAAGGGCAGTGCAGCACAGATCATCCGCTCCATTAAGGAGAAACTTCTGCCGCTTCCGGATGAAACGACCGTGTACACCGGACACAATGATATTACAACGATTGGGACAGAGCGGATGTATAATCCGTATCTGTAAGTGAGAGGTTTTGGGATGATAGAAGTTTTATTAAATAAACCGGAATTTGAATATGATATTCATTCTCTGATCAAGGCATTTTTCCCGGAACAGTATGTGGGTGTATCGGCAGAAAAAAAAGAATATGATGAAAAAATCGATATCCGCATGCAGGTAAACTACGGGGAAGATACGATTCAGATCACATGGCAGGAGATCGTGCATGCAAATGAGGATGCGCAGGCAAATGAAAAACCGGGTCAGGAAGAAGTAAAAGAGATACCGGGTGAGACAATTCAGGTAGATTTTTCGGATCGCGTGCGGACGAAAAATCAGCTGAAGCAGATGCTGTACCGTATGCTCTGTGATTATACGAAACGAACACTTCCATGGGGAAACCTGACCGGAATCCGTCCAACGAAGATTCCTATGAAATTGCTGGAGGAAGGAAAAAGCCGGGAGGAGATCTACCGGTATATGAAGGATACCTATTTTGCTTCCGATGAGAAGATTGAACTTGCAACCGATATTGCAGAACGAGAAAATGCGATCTTAAAGAAAATTGATTATGACAACGGATACAGTCTTTATATCGGAATCCCGTTCTGTCCGACGACCTGCCTGTACTGCTCGTTTACATCATATCCGCTTGTAAGCTGGAAGAACCGTGTGGATGCTTATTTAGATGCACTGGAAAAAGAGATTGATTATACGGCGGCAAAGTTTTATCACAAGCATTTAAATTCCATTTATATCGGTGGCGGAACGCCGACAACATTAGAGCCTTATCAGTTAGACCGTCTGATCCGTAAAATTAAATGTAGTTTTGATTTGTCAGACTGCCTTGAGTTTACCGTGGAAGCCGGCAGACCGGACAGCATCACAAGAGAAAAATTAGAGGTGCTGCGCAAATGGGGAATCACACGAATTTCCATCAATCCGCAGACCATGCAGCAGAGAACGCTCGACCTGATCGGAAGGCGCCATTCGGTAGAACAGACTGTGGAAAGTTTTAAGATCGCAAGAGAACTTGGATTTGATGATATTAATATGGATCTCATTATGGGACTGCCGGAAGAATCTTTAGAGGACGTACGCGATACATTAGAGCAGATCATGCAGTTAAAACCGGACAATCTGACTGTTCACTCTCTGGCACTAAAACGCGCGGCGCGCTTAAATATGTTCAAGGAAGACTATAAAGATTATAAGATGGTCAACACGCAGGAACATATGGACCTGACCGCTTCCTATGCGAAGAAGATGGACCTGTTCCCTTATTATCTGTACCGCCAGAAGGGAATGGCGGGAAACCTTGAGAATGTCGGTTATGCGAAAGAAGGAAAAGCGGGAGTTTATAATATTCTGATCATGGAGGAAAAACAGACCATCGTGGCGTGCGGAGCAGGAGCTTCCACAAAACGTGTCTGGACAGAACCAAATCCGGATGGCACACATCGGATCGAACGATGCGAGAATGTCAAGGATGTCGGGCAGTATATCGAGAGAATTGATGAGATGATTGAGCGGAAGCAGAAACTTTTTGCAGAAGAATAAAAGGGTTTTTCTTCCTGAAATAGTACATCAAATGAGGGTTAGTACATCAAAAGTACATCAAAAAATTACCCAATAATACGGAATAACCTATGAGATGTATTGAAACAACCTAATAACTGTGCCTTAAAGGACGAATTCATTTTAGAAGATGAGTTCGTCCTTTTCTGTTATAGTCAATTATTTAACACTATATGGTGCGGCAGCAACAGATAGTGTTATGAGCAAGTAGCAAAGCGGATTGCGAATATCCGTTTGACATCAAGGAGGAAAAGAACATGAACAACACAGCGTTAGGAGCAAAAAACACAAAGAAACAGGAAATTGTATTTATCAGTGAAGCACATGAAAAATTCTACTATGAAAAATTAAAAGAGGTGCGGTATCAGGATGTGTACCACAAAGAGACAGTTTTTCCCGTGCATCCCCTGTTTGGAAATGCCACTGTATCTTAGCTGTATCCCGATTACGTTCCATTTCCCATGCTGATAACTCACATTTAAGTTTGTCAAGGGTGGATATTCGACGCGAAAGATATTGGCGTGTCATTACATTCAGCTCAATTTCTGCCATGTCAAGCCAACTTCCATGTTTAGGCGTATAGTGGATTTCCAGTCGTTTTATGATCCTTCTTGCTTCTGATGGTGGAAATGCTTTATAAAGTGAAGCAGCTTTATGGGTGTTTAGATTGTCCATTACCAGTATGATTTTCTTTGCATCTGGAAACATTTCATCTGACAGATATTTGATTCCCATTGCCCAGTCAATTGCAGTACGGTGTTCATGGACACTCACATGGTGTCTGCCGCCAAGTGGTTCAACAAAAGCAAATATGCTGCAGGTGCCATTCCTCTTATATTCGGAATCCGTTTTCTGGTTGTCACCCGGACGAACAGGCAGTGGCTGCCTTACATCATCCAAAAGCTGGTATGGCTTTTCATCCATACAGACAACAGGGTACATCGGGGCATATGGGAGTTCATAAACATCAAGGACATCTTCCATGCAGGCTACAAAATCAGCATCTTCTTTTGACGGAATACACCAGTAATCATTCATGTGAGGTCGAAGTTTATTTTTTTTAAAGCCCTGCCGATGGTATCTTTACTGACTGGAACATCAAGTACAATTTTTGCCTGTTCTTCCAGCAGACGGAGTGTCCAGCGGGAATGTCCTTCCGGTGCAGGACTGCACGCAATTTCAATAATACGAGCCTCAGCACGCCCATCAAATTTTCTGCGTGCATTATCAGAATTGACATTCCGGTTCATTGTACGGATACCCTGGATGCCTTTTTCGAAATAAAGCTTTACAGTATTCATGATAGTAGCCATACATACACAATTTGTTTTGGCAGACTGTGCATGGGTAAGAACTTTACCGTGTGCCTCATCTAGATCAATGATAATCTGGCATCTGTTTCGAACAGTTTTGGTTGTTTGCTTTTTACACATAACAGATTTTAGTTCCTTGAGTTCGTCATCCGTTAATGAAATATTATATTTTTTTGGTCTTGCCATCTAAAATCACCGCCGTTTCTTTTTAGTATATCATGAAACGGTTTGTCAGACCATAAAATTAATTAAATATCAATGATACAGTATACTAGATTGTCAGAAAATCAAAGGACAAAGATTGATAACATTATTGTAAATCTTATAGATACCTTGGAATGGTAATGGTTGTTCCAGAGTTGTTTCAAATAGTGCTAGACAAGGAACGGTTTTAGATATATTATTAAGAAAATGGAACAACATTGGAACAACTTAAGAGGAGGAAGGTATTATGGCAGAGAACAAAGTTACATATAGAATACCGAAAGACAAATCTAGTTATGTTTTTAGTTATCGGCATCCACTTGTTAAAGATGCATCTGGATATGGAAAAAAAATTCAAAGAGGTGCTGGAACCTCAAATGAAAGCGAAATGACAAAATTGGCGGAACAGTTGCAAACACTTATATCTGATGAACGTTGGCATCATGTATCAAAACGTATGGAAGCATTAGAAAAGTTTGATAAGCGAGTTGTTGAAGCTTTTTATGATTGCATGCCCAATACTATTGAAACGAACTCAGCATTGGATGTTATCACACTTCCATCATTGGAAGATGGGTATGCTAATGCTGCTTTAGTTGGTATGAGCGGTTGTGGAAAGACTACACTTTTAAGGAAAATGATGGGAACAATGAAAAAAGGGTTTCCAACAACTTCAACTAATCGTACTACAACTTGTGATATGCAGATCATTAGAGCTAAGGTAAGTCAATATGAAATGGCAGTTCAATTCGTAGCTCGAAATGAGGTTGAGTCAGATTTAATGGACAATCTGCAAGATTCAATTAAATATATCCTTACAAAGAATAAGGAAGCGGAAGATATCGATGATATGGAACTATTATTAACAATTCTTAATCATAGTGAAATGTCAACGAGATTAACATATACGTTGGGAATGCCAGAAGTAAATGACGAAGAAGATGAAGAAGATGATGACTCGTTTAAAGATGAGGATCAGGATGAGTTGTTTTCTTTACCTGACTATGAAATTGATATTGAAAAGAAAGACAAGTTTTTATGGGAACTTCGTGACAGAGTAATACGAATTGCGGGAAAATACACATTAGAAATGCAGGATGAAATTGATGCAGCGATTGCTGAAGATGAGGATGTATTATTAGTAATTGATAATATTATTACCGCAATCATTGAAAAATTTGACCTTTTGCAAGGCGGAAAGAAGACTAATCCTAAAGTTGCCTGGCCAGAAGGTTGGTATTTTTCTACAGATAATTATGATGAATTTATTACAAAAGCAAAAATATTTGTCAGTGACAGCTATAAAGCTTGGGGAAAACTCCTTACTCCATTAGTCAAAGCAATTAGACTCAAAGGTCCTTTTGTTGAGGATGAAAGTGATGAGGTTATTCCGATGGTAATTACTGATGGAATAGGACTTGGACATAGTACGAATTCTATTTCAGTTCCTGCTAGTGTGTTATCAAGATGCGCTAAGGCAGATGTCATAATATTTGTGGATAGTGCAGCTAATCCGATGATGGCGAATGCAAAAGAAGCGTTAAAATCATTAATTGAGTATGGATATGCAGACAAGATAGTATTTGCATTTACTAAAATGGATTTGGTTTCTGGAAACAATTATAGAAATCTAGGCGATAAAAAGCAACATGTATTCACAACACTAAAGAATTATTTGATGTTTTTAAGAAAACAGGAAAATACAGTTTTATCTGATTCGGAAGTACAAAGTATTATGAACAACTGTATTTACTTTTCATACCTTAATAAAATTAAAATTAGTAAAGTAACAACTACAGGTTTGGAGCAGTTGAATACAAAGATAGATGCCATTGTGAGTAAACACATTTCTACGGATGATGTATCGTTTTCTTATGAAGCATTAAAGTTGTACTACTATATAAAGGAATCTACTCTGAAGTTTAGGAAAATATGGGCAGAAAAGACTGGATATTCATGTATTACAAACAATACTGAGCATTGGACAAGAATTAGAGCATTGTCTCGAAGACTTGGTTTGATGGGACAGGAAAACTATTGCGAATTACAACCTCTGGCAGATTTTGCTGCTATTGTACAGGAAAATATCAATATTTTTATTAATCAGCCAGAAAAGGTAACACCAGCACAAACAAGTGAAGAAGTTGCTGATGAATTAAAGAGATTAATTAAGCGTTCTATTGGAGAAGGTTTCAGGGAATTAAACAGAAAACGCATGTGGACGAATGATGATGCTCATAAAAGCTGGGAAAGTGCTTATAACGAGATGGGACGAGGTTCTAGAAATAGGAGAGCCCGTATTATCGAGAATATATTTGATACAGCCGCACCAAATTTGGCAGATATTCCAAACCTTACTGAAGAACAGGAATTGTATCTTAAGGAAGTAATTACGTTAGTTGAATCTGTATTAGACAAATACAGATGTGTACTTCGTAGATTCAATTACTAATAGAAAGCATTATACGTTTACTTGTCAGAATATCATTCTGGAAAACGAGTTTCTCATAAACGAGTTTTGGAACTTTCCTATGAGGACGTGAAATCTGCAAAAAATGGATTGATCGTCATCACTCCGGATTTTGATAATTTTACTGCAAAGCTTATTGTAGCAGATGAATATTCAAAATATATGACAGAAACGCCAATCTTGAAAGGTGTTGCAAACAGAGAATATTATGGAAGATCTGCGACCTCTATAGAGAACAAAAGCACGATAGAGTACGGAACAGAGCAAGGATTGGCAGCACTGATCTATGGCGAACAAGGAGTGAGTTCGTTGCCGATACAGGACATTACAGGAGAATACATAGATACAGATAATGAGTATATGTATTATTATTCGGCTGAGTTTGTAAAATAAGAATAGCAAAAGTGAGAAGAGGATATCACAAATCATTGTTTTGATAATTCGGTGGTATCCTCTTTGTGGATTTCAGAATTTGTTTCTCAGCTTTCGGTATTCTCTCGGCGAATATCCTTTCAACTTGTGAAAAAGCCGACTGAAATAAAGCTGGTTATCATATCCGATAATCTTAGAAATCTCATTGATGGAATAAGTTGTTGTTTCAAGTAACATCTGAGCATTGTTGATGCGGATTCCCACAATAAATTGCATTGGTGTAGAACCGGTATATTTTTTGAAATTTCGGATAAACCAGCTGACACTCATGCCTCGTGAGGCAGCATAATCATCAATATTGATATTTTGATTGTAGTTTTCACTGAAAAAGGTAACAGCATTATCCATCTCATGATCAAGATATTCATTTTTTAATATGTGCTCTCTTGTCAGTTCCCGGTGGAAACTGATCAGAAGATGACGTAGCAAAAGGACAAGCATTTCCTCATAATTGTCTTGACAGCGTTGGAGCTCGATAATGATACGTTTGAAAATTTGTTCATATTCATTAGATGTACCCACTTGAAAGACACGTTCTTTATCCGGAAACCCATATTGACGTAAGATATTTTTCACATTGCTTCCTGTGAAGTGAATCCAGTATACTTCTGCCTTATCTTCTCCGTAATATTCATATTTCTGAAGTTCTTTCGGTCTGTACAGTACAATGTTGCCGGCTGGAACAATCGTTTCGTTATTTACATTATCAAAATGAAAATGCCCACAACCAGCAGTGATATATATAATCTGATAATCCAGACGACCCCTTGGACGGTAGGTAGGAAGTTTGGGATGTCTGGAAAGACGGTAAGTACCACAGCTACCTACAATCAGCGGACGACTTTTGTCTTTGAAATCCATATGTGAGTGGTTCAAATAACCGGTGTTCAAGTACATAGGACAGCACCTCTTTTCGCACTTTTTATCATTGTATCATTTAGTGCATATTTTGTCTAATCCAATTTATAGACATATTTTGCGGATTAGGATAAGCTATATATATAGCATAACTAAGGAACGTAAACAAAAAAGTAAAGTATAAGGTTTGCTTTAGGGAAACAAAGAACAAAAAAGTATATGTATTGGAGGAGAGTTATTTATGATCGTACCACGTTATTATGAAAATCTAAGCGTACTGCACGAAAACACAATGCCAGCCAGAGCCTATTATATTCCGGCATCCAAAAGAATGGATAACTTGGTGGAACACAGAGAAGAATCAGATCGTATGCAGTTATTGAATGGAACTTGGAAATTCCAGTATTTTAACAGCATCTATGACATTCAGGATTCTTTCTTTGAGAAGAATTATGATACAGAAAATTTTGATGAGATTCAGGTTCCAAGTGTATGGCAGATGGCAGGATATGATACACACCAGTATACAAACATCCGGTATCCGTTTCCGTTTGATCCACCATATGTGCCACAGGATATTCCGTGTGGAGCTTATGTACATAATTTTGAGTACAGCAGAGATGAGAAAGCATCAAAAGCTTTTTTGAACTTTGAAGGAGTAGACAGCTGCTTTTATGTATGGATCAATGGCTCTTACATAGGATACAGCCAGGTTTCACATATGACCAGTGAGTTTGATGTTACCGATGTACTTCAGGATGGAACGAATACGGTGGCAGTGTTGGTAATGAAATGGTGTGATGGTTCCTATTTGGAAGATCAGGACAAATTCCGTATGAGTGGTATTTTCCGGGATGTGTACATTTTGAA
>ENA-OQJL01000201-OQJL01000201.1-human-gut-metagenome-genome-assembly--contig:-NODE-201-length-53305-cov-18.463647_pt1 | contig 53305 bp, 34 predicted proteins | sample MGYA00242604_ERZ504770 | MGnify/ENA primary metagenome ERZ504770 (study PRJEB26092, sample SAMD00036359) | human gut metagenome | host: Homo sapiens | study: EMG produced TPA metagenomics assembly of...
ACGCCCTGCTCCTTCAGCTCACGCATGATGCGGAACAGCGATTCCACTTCGTTGGCGGTCAGGGAAGAGGTGGGCTCGTCCAGGATCAGCACCTTGCAGTTTGCGGAAACAGCCTTTGCAATTTCCACCATCTGCATCTGGGCAATGCTCAGGCTGCCCAGCTTTGCGTGGGAATTGATCTGCAGCTTCAGCTTCTTCAGCAGTGCATCGGTATCGGCATACATTTTGCTGTGGTCCACAATGGTGATGGGGCCAACCTTTTTGGTGGGGTAGCGGCCCAGCCAGATATTCTCAGCCACGGTACGGGCCGGAATGGGCTGCAGCTCCTGATGCACCATGGCAATGCCGCGGTCCAGTGCATCCAACGGGTTCGCAACAACGACCTTTTCTCCCTCGTATTCGATCTCGCCCTCGTCCATCTTGTAAATGCCGAACATGCATTTCATCAGGGTGGACTTACCGGCACCGTTTTCGCCCATCAGGGCCATAACTTTACCGGGGCGGAGCTCCAACTGCGCGTGGTCCAGCGCTTTTACGCCGGGGAAGGTCTTGACCACGCCTTTCATTACCAGACGGTATTCTGACATTCCGCAGAGCCTCCTTATCTTGCAATTTGCAGGCCGCGCGGTGCGTCCTTTCTAAAAGAAGGCGCGTGCGCCCGAGAGAAATCTCGCACGCACGCGCTTTTAAGCTTTTACCAAGCCATAGGACTCACTGCGTACCTTGCAAACGTGAGTTTTGTGCTACAGGAATTAGAGGTACTGTGCTGCGTTCTCGGTAGTGACCTTGACGTAGTCGACCCAGTAATACTCCTCAACGTCCTTGCCCTCAACAAACAGCTGAGTAGCCTCGGCAGCCTTGGTAGCCTGGCCCACGTCGTCGTTCAGAACGGTACCGGTCATCTTGCCGTCAACAACGTTCTGGACAGCCTCTTTCAGTGCGTCAACACCGACCAGGTAGATGTCCTTGCCAACGGTACGGCCAGCCTGCTCGATGGACTGCAGAGCACCCAGAGCCATTGCGTCGTTGTTGCAGAACACAACTTCGATCTTCTCGCCGTACTGTGCCAGAGCGTTTGCAACGTCCTGCTGTGCGGTGGTCTGATCCCAGTTGTCCAGGTACTCGTACAGGCACTCCACTTCCTTGTCGGCATCGGTCAGAGCCTTGATGGAGTACTCGGTGCGGTACTGAGCATCGATGTTCTCGGGGTCGCCCTTGCACATGATGTAGGTGATCTTGCCGTCGCCGTTGATATCGCCCTGGTTCTCGGTCTCCAGGATCAGCTCGCCCTGGTAAGTACCGGACTGACGTGCGTCAGCGCCAACGTAGCAGCACTTGCCTGCGTAGGAATCCAGAACAGCCTTTTCGGGCTCACGGTTGATGAAGACGATGGGAGTGCCGGAGGGAGAAATGGTATCCACGATGGTCTGTGCAGAAGTGGTCTGAACAGGGTTGATGATCAGAACGTCAACGCCCTGCTGCAGGAAGGTGTTGATCTGCTCGGTCTGGGTGTTCTGGTCGTTCTTGCCGTCAACGATGGTCACGGCGTAGCCCTTATCCTTCAGGTACTCTTCCAGGTCGGTGCGGTACAGGGTCATAAAGTTATCAGCGAACTGATAGATGCAGACACCGACGTTTGCGCTGCCGGTTGCAGCCTCAGAAGCAGCTGCAGAGGAAGCGGCGACAGAGGAAGCAGCAGTGGAGCTGGAGGAGCCGCCGCAGGCGGTCAGAACGCCAGCAGCACCCACAACAGCAGAAGCCTTCATAAAGTCACGACGGGAAATCATTTTCATAATCTTGTTCTCCTTCATTCGCATATCACAGCATTTCATGGAATATACTTACATGTATGTTCCATGGTTTCTGTTTGTATTATAGCCATCTGAAAAAAAGTTCGCAATGGGACAAGTTCACAAGATTCCGGCCGTTTCTTTGTGCATTCTTCACAGTTGATATTGTTGTGTACAACATTCTTTTTGATATCAAGCACAAAATCGGTTAAAAATGCAACATACATCCAAATTCCATGCCAAAAATCCATAAATCCTTTCAAAATGGTTACAACATCGTTCTGTTCATGCAACAAATTTCTCCGTACAGAAAATGCCCGTTTTTTCCCGGAAGTTTTGCACAAAACGTACATTTCCGGGAAAAACCGGGCATTTTTTTCATTTTTCACTTTTCTTTGTGTTCGCGGCGGTAGCGGGTGGGGGTGACTCCCAGCGTCTTTTTGAAGATCTTTGTAAAATAATTCACGTCCAGAATGCCCACTTCCTCGGCCACGGCGGCAATGGTGTGGTTGTTCTGCACCAGCAGCTGGGCCGCGCGGTTGACGCGCTGGGTGTTGATATAATCGATCAGGGTGCTGCCGGTCTCCTGCTTGAACAGCGCCGACAGGTACGATGGGCTGATGAAGCACATGGCGGCCAGACTTTTCAGCGTCAGCGGCTCGGCCACGTTCAGGTTGACGTAGTTCATCACCTTCTGCACTGCGGGCGAATACTCCTTCAGCGAGTAGCGGCGGACATAGGCACAGTAATCCCGCGTCATCTGCCACATCATCTCGTTGGGCACCTCATTGGCTTCCTCAATGATGCGGCTGTACTTGCTGGAAATGGCATCAATATAATAGGGATGCACCTTGCTGGGCTCAATGGCCTTGCGCAGCAGGGTGTTCAGCACGATCATCTTGTTCTTTTGCTGGTAGAGCGTCCCCTCGAACCGGCCGCCATAGGTAAAGCGGGAGTGCTGGTGCATGGCCTCGATGGCGGCTTCCTCATCGCCCCGGGCCACCGCGTCCAGAATGCGGTTCTCCGATTCATACCGCTGCTCCAGCATGGTGACCGGGATCTCCTTCTGGAACTCCGGCTCGTGGAAATAGCGGGTATCCGGGTGGAACTGGAAGGGCAGGAATTCCTTCAGCTCCTGCACCGGGACAGTGCAGCCGAACATCGTATCCACCACAACCCGCAAGGCTCCATAGAAATCGCTGGCCTCCAGGATCTTCACGCCGTTGTAGTATTCCTGCACGGCGGCCTCTCCGGCTTCCCCCAGATAGCGCCTGACCCATTTGCGGGCGCTCGGGGTGCGGGGGCCCACCGTCCAGGGTCCAATGAGAAAGACCGTGTTTTTTTCATCGGGGATGCGGAACAGGGCAAAGTGCAGCTCAAAGGTACCCTCCACCAGCAGCAGGGTATTCTCAGGGGTGCTGTCCAGCAGCAACTGGCCGAACTCCTGCCAGTCGAACTGGGGGTCCAGCGATCGCCGCAGGCCGTAGTCAAACTCTTCCAACCCCTCAAAGGGCGGGGTGACCCGCCGGGTCGGGATATTCTGCACCGCTGCCAGCTTTGTAAGGATCTGCAAGGGATCCACCCGCATCGTACACCGCTCCTTTTTCCTGTTGTTCCGCTCGTGCCATTGTGTCATTCTTGATATATTAGTATACATCAATTTTGAAGCAGAAACAAGCCGCCCACAGGAATTTCCCGTGGGCGGCTTGATCCGTTTCCTTACTTATTATGGCGCTGTGCCAGTGCGGCCACGTTCTCCTCCACCTTCTGTTTGGTCAGGGGGTAGATGAAGAACAGGCTCAGGGCCACGGCCACGAAGCCGATGGCGGGGGCAATACAGGAGATGTTGAAGATGCCCATGGTGACCTCCGGGTCAAAGGCAGTGGCAGCGCTGTAACCGATCATGGTCAGCAGGCCGCCGGTCAGGCCGGAAGAGAACGCCTGACCCAGCTTGCGGGCAAAGGAGTAGACCGCATAGATGGTGCCGTCCTCACGGATGCCGTTGCGGACCTCGGAATCATCGATGACATCGGTGATCATTGCCCAAATGATGGTGTTGAAGAAGCCCAGGCAGATGAAGGCGGCACAGTAGAAGCCGACATAGACCCAGACATTGGTGGGCTTGAGAACAAAGCAGATGACCTCCAGCACCATGGCCACGATGCAGGATACGGTGGCCAGCTCTTTTTTACCGAACCGGCTGGCCAGCTTGGAGGCAAAGGGTGCACAGACGAGCAGGATCAGCACGCTGCTCAGCAGAGAAGCGGTAGACTGGGCGGCGGCGCTGCCGTAGAAGTTGGGGAACACATAGCCTGCCATGCCCTGCATGGTCAGCATGGCCAGCAGCAGGAAGAGGGCGGCAGCAATGATGCCCAGCAGGGCACGGTTGGTGAACACGCTCTTGAGCATCTTGCCAATGTCCATCTTGCTGTTGTTGGCGGGCACATCCACACGCTCACGCACCAGGTTAAAGCAGAGCAGGTAGCAGAGGATGGCGCAGACAGAGAAAACGCCTGCAATGATGGTCATGCGGCTGCCGGAGAGGACCGTCTGACCATTGACGGTGACGTAAGCCACCATGGGGGTGCCAACGCCGATCACAAGGCCGGCCAGGGTGCTGCCGATGGTACGCCAGGTGGACAGCTCTGCGCGGTCCTTGGGGTCAGCAGAGATGGCGGAAGCCATGGAGCCGTAAGGGATGTTGACGGAGGTGTAGAAGATAGAGCCCCACAGGATATAGGTCACAAAGAGCCATGCCACCTTGAAGCCGTAGGACATCCCGGCCAGACCGGACTGGAAGATGAGGAAGGATGCGATGGCCACAGGGCCGCACATCCGCTTGAGCCAGGGGCGGAACTTGCCGTCCTTGGTGGGCTTGGAGCGGTCCACGATCTGGCCCATGGTCACATCGGTGAAGGCATCCACAAAGCGGGCGATCATCATGATCATGCCCACAACACCGGCGCTCACGCCCATCACGTCGGTATAGAACTTCATCAGGAAGCTGGACGACAGGATAAAAGTAAAATCGTTGGCGAAATCGCCGAACATATAGCCGACCTTGTCCCGCATCCCAAACGGGGTGGTCTTTTGCATTTCATTTGCCATTGTATTCTCCTTCGGTGGTCAATTCAAACGGTACAGTGTCCCTTCTGCTGTATCCAAGTTTGTACTCCAATATTATGACAAACTTTTATCAAAAAATGTTAGAATATTTTTTAGGTGAATTCGTACAATTTTAAGGTATTGTTTTTGTACATTTTCACAGTTCGTTCACATTCTGTATTTTCCTCTTTTTCCCAGCATTCACTTTTTGTGGCACTCTTTACGGAAGTTTTTAAACTCGGACGGAGATAATAGGTATTCTGCCCAGAGCAGCGCCTGTTTTCCTGAAAAAAGTCTGGATTTATTCAAAAATCTTTCTATCCCTTTTATAAAATTTCTGTCATACTGGGTATAAAGACAATAAACGCCCCTGTGGCACGCAAAATGCCGCCGGGCTGATGAATGTGAGGTCATCCTGATGAACCGCTCCCTGCTGTATCCCCGCGCTACCACCACCCGCCGTCTCATCGGCCTGGACGGGATGTGGCGTTTCAGCTTCGACCCCGAGAGCAAGGGTGTGGAGGCCGGATGGGCGCTGGACCTGCCCTCCTCTCTTTCCATGCCGGTGCCTGCCTCCTTCTGCGACCTGTTCACCGACAAGGCCTCCCGCGAATACTGCGGTGATTTCTGGTATGAGACCAGCTTTTTTGTCCCTGCGGAATGGAGCGGCTGGGACATCGTTCTCCGGTTTGGCTCGGTCACCCACCGGGCCCGGGTCTTCGTCAATGGCGTGGAGGTGGCCCAGCACGAGGGCGGCTTCCTGCCCTTTGATGCCACTGTGACCAACATCGTGCGCTACAACCAGTTCAACAAGCTCAGTGTTCTGGCGAATAACGAGCTCAGCGAAACGATGCTGCCCGCAGGCACCACCCGCACCCTTGCCGATGGCAGAAAGATCGCCGCCCCCTACTTTGATTTTTACAACTACGCCGGCATCCACCGGCCCGTCTGGCTGATGGCCCTGCCCAAGGAGCGGGTGCTGGACTATTCCACCCGATACCGTCTGACCGAGACCGGGGCCGAGATCGACTATACCGTGTCCACCAACGGCCCCCACCCCGTGACTGTGGAGCTTTACGACGGCACCACCCGGGTGGCCGAAAGCTCCGGCACCACCGGCACACTGGTGGTCAAAAACGCCAAACTGTGGAATATCCACGCCGCCTATCTCTACGATCTGGTCATCCGCATCCACGAGGGCAGCGCGGTGGTGGACGAGTATCTGGACCGGATCGGCATCCGCACCTTTGAGATCCGGCACGGGCGTTTCCTGCTCAACGGCAGCCCGGTCTATCTGCGGGGCTTTGGCCGGCACGAGGATGCCGACATCCGGGGCCGCGGGCTCGATCTGCCCACCGTCAAGCGGGATTTTGAGCTGATGAAGTGGATCGGCGCAAACTGCTTCCGCACCAGCCACTACCCCTACGCTGAGGAGATCTACCAGATGGCCGATGAGGAGGGCTTCCTCATCATTGACGAAGTCCCCGCCGTGGGCTTTATGCAGAGCACGGCCAACTTCCTGGCCGCCAATCAGGGCAACGGCAGGCAGCAGGGCTTTTTTGAGAAGGAGACCACGCCTGCGCTGCTCAAGAACCACAAGGCAGCCCTGACCGATATGATCGACCGGGACAAAAACCATCCCTCGGTCATCGCATGGAGCCTGCTCAACGAACCTCAGTGCACCAGCGCGGGCACTGAGGAATACTTCAAGCCCCTGTTCGAGCTGGCCCGCCGCCTCGACCCCCAGAAGCGCCCCCGTACTTATACGGTCCTGATGACCAGCCTGCCCGACACCAGCAAGGGCCAGCGCTTTGCCGATTTCGTCAGCCTGAACCGCTACTATGGCTGGTATGTACTGGGCGGGGCCGGGCTGGCAGATGCCGAAGCCGCCTTCCACCATGAGATGGACGGCTGGGCAAAAGTCCTGCATGGCCGCCCGCTCATCTTCACTGAGTACGGCACCGACAACCTGAGCGGTGCGCACAAGCTCCCCAGCGTGATGTGGAGTGCCGAGTACCAGAATGAATATCTGGAGATGACCCACGCCGTGTTCGACCACTACGATTTCGTGCAGGGTGAGCTGGTGTGGAATTTTGCCGATTTCCAGACCACCGAGGGCATCCTGCGGGTGGACGGCAACAAAAAAGGCATCTTCACCCGCCAGCGCCAGCCCAAGGATGCTGCGTACCTCTTCCGGGAGCGGTGGACAGCGCTGCCGGTCGATTTCAAGAAGCGAAAAAAATGATCCCAGAAAACAGCAGCGCCCTGCCGGTTTGTCCCGGCAGGGCGCTGCTTGTTTGATATGCGTTTACTTGATGCAGCTCGAGCACGGGCTGTACCCTGCCGCAATGGCTTCCTCGTAGCTGGAGAAGAGGATCTGGTTCTTCTCCGCAGGGAGATTGGCACAGCTGGGCAGGTGGAACTTTTTGCTGTTCACGTTGCCGATATACCCCTGCTGCGCGGTGGACGCTGCCGCCGGGTCGGTGGGGTTGAGCTCAGCATCGGTGGCCGTTTTCTCGGTACGGATGGTATAGTTCTGTCCATCGGAACCGATCACGATGGCCCCCAGCAGGTCCGTGCGGTAAACATTCACCCCCGCATCCCGCAGGATGCTCAGGGTCTCCTCGTGGGGATGGCCGTACTTGTTGTTCACACCACAGGAGATGATGCCCATCTCGGGCAGGACAGCGTTCAGGAAGATGTAGCTCGTGCTGGTGCTGGAACCGTGGTGGCCTACCTGCAGAACATCTGCCTTCAGGTTGGCACCGCTGTTCACAAGGTCGCGCTCCGCATCCGATTCCATATCGCCGGTGAGCAGAAAGCTGGTGGAGCCGTAATCCACCCGCAGAACGATGGAGGTATCGTTGGTGTTGTCATACTGCGCCACAGGGCCCAGCATGGTCACAGTGGCACTGCCCAGCGGCCAGACCGTGCCCACGGTGGGCACTTCCACCTGCAGGCCCTGCTGCCCGGTGTACTTGACGAAATCCTGAAAGCATTTGGTGGAGGCTTCCGTCACGGGGCTGTACACATGGTCTGCCGGGAAATAGGCCAGCGCAGCGGACAGGCCGCCCACATGATCCTCGTGGGCGTGGGAGCAGAACACATACTGCAGCTCCCCCACACCGAGATTCTGCAGGTAAGAGACGACATAGCTGCCATCGTCCACATTGCCGCCGTCGTAGAGCATATACTGGCCGTCACATTCCACCAGCACGCTCAGGGCCTGCCCCACATCCAGGAAGTGCATCTCAAAATTGGCGGTCTGGCCGTCTCCGGCAGGCTGGGCAGTGCTGACCGTAGGGGTGCTGCTGCCCGGCACCACCGCCGAGGCATCACAGGCGGCAAGGCCAAGGGCCAGCGCCGCCGCAAGGGCCAGAGCGGCAATGCGCCGCCAGAGGCTTACTTTTTCTTTTTTGAAGTTTTCCACGCTGTATTCTCTTTCTGTTGATCATTCTTCGGCTTACGGGGTGCCGTACCGTTGGGCGCAAAGCGTGCGCCGGGGCTGGGCTGACGACCGCCTGCGGTGCGGGCCGGGGCGGTTCCGCGGCTCTGATTCCTGCCTCCCCTGCCCTTGTTGGGGCGGACAGTATAGGTGCCGTCGTTGTGGATGGTCACCTCGGCAGGCTCGGCCCGGCGGGCAGAGCGCTGGACCGCGCGGCGGCCCTCAGCGGGCACCAGCAACGGGATCAGATCCTCCCTGTGGGTCATTTTCAGCGCCTTGATGACCTTTTCGGCATTGCGGGGCTCGTAATACTGGAGCAGGGCGCGCTGGAGCGCTTTTCCCTCCGCAGTCTTTTCCACGAACACGGGCTTGAGGGTGTAGGGGTCAAGGCCGGTGTAGAACATGCAGGTGCTCACCGTGCCGGGGGTGGGATAGAAATCCTGTACCTGCTCGGGGCGCATGTGGTTTTTGTAGAGATACTCGGCCAGATAGACGGCATCGCTCAGGGTGCTGCCCGGGTGGCTGGACATCAGGTAGGGCACGAGGTACTGCTTTTTGCCCGCCTTCCTGCTCAGCTCATAGAACTTATCCTTGAACTTGTTGAAGGTCTGGATGGGCGGCTTGCCCATGTAGGCCAGTGTATTGGGAGCGCAGTGCTCCGGGGCCACCTTCAGCTGACCGGAGACGTGATACTCCACCAGCTCCTTGAAGAAGGTGTCGTCCGGGTCAGCCATCAGGTAATCGAACCGGATGCCGCTGCGGATGAACACCTTTTTCACGCCGGGCAGTTCCCGGACACGGCGCAGGATCTTCAGGTAATCGCTGTGGTCCACGATCATGTGGGAGCAGGTGGTGGGGGCCAGGCAGTGCTTGCCGCCATTGCACATGCCCCGCAGCATCTGCTCCCGGCAGGACGGGAACCGGAAGTTGGCGGTGGGGCCGCCGATATCGTGGATGTAGCCCTTGAAATCCGGCTCGTGGGTCATCCGCTCGGCCTCGGCCACAATGCTGTCGGCACTGCGGCTGGTGACCCGGCGGCCCTGATGCAGCTGGATGGCGCAGAAGTTGCAGCCGCCGAAGCAGCCGCGGTTCTGGATGATGGAAAACTGCACCTCCCGGATGGCAGGCACGCCGCCCATGCTCTCATAGATGGGGTGGTAGCGGCGGGTGTAGGGCAGCGCATACACCTTGTCCAGTTCCCAGCGCACCAGCGGCTTTGCCGGGATGTTCTGCACAAGGTACTTTTCACTCTGCTTCTGGACAATGATCTGACCGCTGACCACATCCTGATTGTCCATCTGGATGCGGCAGGCTCTGGCGTAGGCCACCTTATCGGAGGCCACTTTCCGGAAACCGGCGCACTCCACATACTTTTCAGGCAGGTGGTCGAAGTCGGTCAGGTAGCAGGTGCCGTCCACATCGGTGATGGACTCCACCGGCTCCCCTGCCGCCAGCCGCCGGGCGATCTCCACGGTCTGGTGCTCGCCCATGCCAAAGCTGATGAGATCGGCTCCGGAGTCCTCCGCAATGCTGGGCAGAACGGTGTCCAGCCAGTAATCGTAGTGGGCAAACCGGCGCAGAGATGCCTCCAGACCGCCCAAGATCACAGGCAGGTCGGGGTAGGCCTCCTTAGCCAGCCTGGTGTAAACGGTGGCGCTGCGGTCAGGCCGCGCGCCGCCGATGCCGCCGGGAGAGTATTCGTCCTCGGCACGCGGAATTTTTGCCACGGAGTAGTGGCTCACCATGCTGTCCACGTTGCCGCCGCCGATGAAAAAGCCGTACTTCGGCCTGCCGAACCGCTTGAAGTCCTCGCAGTCGGAATAGCGGGGCTGGGCCAGCACGCCGACCTTATAGCCCTCGGCCTCCAGCAGGCGGCTGATGATGGCGGTGCCAAAGCTGGGGTGGTCAACGTAGGCATCGCCGCCCACCACCACAAAGTCCAGCTGATCCCACCCCCGGGCTTCCATGTCCGCCCGGCTGATGGGAAGAAATTCGGTGTAGATTGGGGAAGAGTTGTCCATAGTGTTCCTCACTGGTTAATTCTCTCTGCCTGCTCCCCTGACAGGGAGCCAAGAAAAGTGTTGCTTGTGTTCTTATTCCTCCGGCTGATTCATCTGCATTTCCAGCCACTGCTGGCGGCTGATGAGGACAGCGCGGGGCTTGGCACCCTCATAGGGGCCGATGATGCCCTTCTGCTCCATCTCATCCATGATGCGGGCGGCGCGGGCATAACCCAGCTTACAGCGGCGCTGCAGCAGGCTGGTGGATGCCTGCCCGGCATCAATGACCACCTCAACGGCCTGCTTGAGCATCGGGTCGCTGCCGGTCTCCTCATCCGCATCTGCAGAGGATGCGCCCTTCTTGCCATCCTGAATGGCGTGCTTTTCCATGGCTTCGATCATGGCCTCGTCATACTGGACGGTGGCGCTCTGCTTGATGAAGTCCAGCACGCGGCTGATCTCCTCATCCCGCACAAAGGTGCCCTGGATACGCACCGGCTTGGGCGCGCCCACAGGCATAAAGAGCATATCGCCCTGGCCCAGCAGCTTTTCGGCACCGGCACCATCCAGAATGGTGCGGCTGTCCACCTGGCTGGACACAGCAAAGGCAATGCGGCTGGGGATATTGGCCTTGATCAGGCCGGTGATGACATCCACGCTGGGGCGCTGGGTGGCAACGATGAGGTGCATTCCGGCGGCGCGGGCCTTCTGGGCGATCCGGCAGATGGAATCCTCCACGTCCTTGCCCACGACCATCATCAGATCGGCCAGCTCGTCGATGATGATGGCGATATAGGGCATCTTTTCCAGCATGGGATCGGTGGCCGCCAGCTTGTTGAAGGATTTGATGTCACGGACATTGTTTTCCGCAAACAGGTGGTAGCGGCGCTCCATCTCCTGCACCGCGCTGCTCAGAGCACCCGCTGCCTTTTTCGGCTCGGTGATGACAGGCATCAGCAGGTGGGGGATGCCGTTGTATTCAGCCAGCTCCACCACCTTGGGGTCAATGAGCATGAGCTTCACGTCCTCGGGGCTGGAGCGGAACAGGATGCTGATGATGATGCTGTTCACACAGACAGATTTACCGCTGCCGGTGCTGCCCGCGATGAGCAGATGGGGCATCTTGCACAGATCGGCCACCTGGGCCACACCGGCGATGTCCTTGCCCAGCGCCACACCCAAGGGCGAGGTCATCCGCAGGAAGGCCTGGCTTTCAAAGACACTGCGGATAAAAACGGGGGTCTTTTTGTGGTTGGGCACCTCGATGCCCACGGCAGGCTTGCCGGGGATGGGTGCTTCCATGCGGACATCGGCCACAGCAAGGTTCAGGGCGATATCATCGGCCAGTGAGGTGATGCGGCTGATCTTCACGCCCGCCATGGGCTGGACCTCATACCGGGTAACGGAGGGTCCCCGCGAGATATCCAGCACCCGGGTACGCACGCCGAAGCTTTCCAGCGTGTCCACCAGCTTCTGGGCGTTGGCCTTCAGCTCGTCCTGGGCACCGGGGTCACCCTCCTCGGCAGACTTTTCAAACAGCTCGATGCTGGGGTACTGATACTGGAAGGTCTCCACCACCTCCGGCTCCTCGGCCGGGGCGGTGGCGGCGGCCTGCTCGCCTGCGGCGGGCTTTTCCATGGCAGCCGCTACCAGCGTGTTCAGGTCTTTTTCCTCCACCGGTTCGCTGGTAATGCTGATCCAGCCGTCCTCGTCCGGCTCACTGCGCATGGCCACCGCGTTTTCCGCGCTGACCCGCACCGGCACCACCGGCTCGTCCGTAGTGGGCAGGGTGGGGGTCTGGAACACCGGCATCTCAGGCTGCACGGGCTCTGCCGGTGCAGCCGCAGGGGCTTCCGGAGCCGCAGGCGGCACGGTGGGCTCCACCACAGGGGCCGGAGCAGACGATCCGGCGGGCGCGAAGAAATCCTCGGCGGCAGTCTCCACGGCATCCGGCACCACCGGTTTGACGATGGCCCGGGGCGGTGCTTTTTGGAGCGGGTCCTGCCCAAAGGTCCCGCCCGGCCCGATGATGATGGGCTCAATGGGCTCGCTTCCGCCCTCGGAAACAGAGGTATCCGGCCCAAGATCAATATCAAACGCCGCGCGGGGATGGTTGGAGGTCACCTTGACCGGCTCAAAGGCCGGAGCAGGCCGGGCGGGAGCCGGTTCCAGCTCCACCGGCGCAGGCGGCTCGTAGCCCAGAGAATCGTCCACGGGAGCAGGTTCCGCTTCGCCTTCCATTTCCTTGGTCACCTTGTGGCCCCAGCTGAACACACCGGACAGCCACCCGGGCACCGGAATGCCGCCGGGCGCATCTTCCTCATCGGAACTGTCATCGTAATCGCCCGCAGGCTCCTCGGTGCAGTACTCCTCTTCCGCCTGCCGGGCCGCAAGGCGCTCAGCACGGCGGGCGGCGTTCTGTTCATAGACCGCCACGCCTTTTTCATGCACACCGCCGCCCACATTGCAGAGCCACTGCCAGCACTCGGCAGGGGTGATATCAAAAATATACAGGCTGGCGCACAGGGCCAGCACCGCCATGACCAGATTGGCCGCAGGCCGCCCGCAGAGCAGGAGCAGGTTGCCGCCCAGCAGAGTGCCCAGCACGCCGCCGCCCAGCCAGGCGTTTGCGCCGTTCTGGTAGCAGGCAGCGATCATCTGGGCAGCGGTCAGGTCGGCGGGGATATCCGAAAACACGATGACCGTGCCGCTGGCAAAGATCAGCCCCAGCAGCAGCTTGAACACCTGCATCAGCAGGTCCTGCCCCCGGGTGTAGAGGATGGCCAGATAGCACACCGCCGCGCCCAGCACAAAGCTGCCGCAGCCGAACAGCCCGAATAAAATCTGATGGGCGCTCTTCCAGACGGAGTCTCCCTCCACGAACGCCAGCACAATGAGCAGCAGCCCCACAAACAGGGTGCCCAGCCCCGCCGGCATCCGCTCCTCGGCCCGGCTTTTTCTGCGTGCAGACGCGCGCTTTGCAGTTGTTTTTCGCTTTCGTTTTGCCATTTTCTGTTCTGACCCCTGTCCTTTGTTCCCATAGTATTCGATTTTTTCATTATACCACGGGTTGGGTCAAGTGGCAATTACAGAATGCAGACCGGTTTGACCCTTGAATGCCGCGTGCAGCATCCATTCCGCACAGATAAGGCAGCAAGCAAAAATGCAGTACCTTCCATGCGAGAAAGCGCAGAGAAGGCACTGCATTTTCCGTCTGCTTGCGCTGGTTCAAGAACCAGTTGACCGCTGTGGTCTTGCCATAGCCCATGGGAGCCACCACCGCCGTCAGTGCGCTGACTGAAACAGGGCGCAGGGTCTCCTGCACCCGCTCCGAAATATAGATCGCATTCAGGTCCAGTTTCCGCATCGTTTTTGCTCCTTTTCCCCATCCGGAGGATCCTGTGATCCGCTGTGTCAAGTATAGCATAAATGCGAAAAAGCTGCACGCTGTTTTTATCTGCTAGGAACTCTACCAGAAATCTCGTCAGGCTGTTGCGGATATAGAAAATGCAATGAAGATCATCATAGCAGAACAGGCATCCTGCCCGATACCGCCAAACGGTAATGCAGGATGCCTGTTCTGCTTTCTGTTTCCCGGAATTCCCGCGTATTGAACAGCGCTTTTTAATGCTGGATCTGTCCGCCTGCCCGGGTCGCTTTTTTCATCCGTAAATCTGTGAAGGGTGCCAATGCTTCGATCAGTGCGTGATCGTGGTTCTGCACCAGACGGCTTTGGGGGCCGAAAAGCATGGTCTGTTCCACATCCTCCGTACTGGCAGCCCAGCCCGGCGCACCGGTACGGGCAAACTGCATCACAGCGCCAAAAATTTCCGCTTCCAGCTGCTTTGCTCCCTCAAAGGCACACACTGGCACAAGCTCTGTGTTGTGGAACACAAATGGGATATCCGCACAGTGCCACGGGGTACTTTTTCCCATCAGAGGGAAGTCCTGATCAAACAGATAACTGTACACCTTTCCGCCCGCCTTGGCACGCTCCCGGACATATTTGATCGTGGGGGCGCGGAAGCTGGTATCTGCCAGCAGCAGGTCTTCCTCCGGGCGGTGCGGGTAGGCTGTGCGGAACTGCTCCCGCAGGGTCTCTGCGGCAGACAGGCCCACTGCTTCCTCCGGGCCGACTCCTTTCAGTCCATCAAAGAAACCGTAGAACTCCGAATAAACCGTACCGATCAGCACCGGAATGTCCGCAGTCTCGGGCCGAAACCCACTGCCGTTTTGGAGCGGATCTCCAAGATAGAAGCGGTTCGGGTGGGGACTTTGGCCCACGTTCGCGCCTTTTGCTTTCAGAGCCGGGCTGACGTTCCGGTAAGCCTGCGCCAGCTGGTGGTAGGGCACAGTTTCCAGCTGCTGTGCTGTCTGCACGCCAAGCTCCTGCATCAGCGCCTGCACACAGTCCCTGCCGCTGCCGACACTGTCGTTCAGCAAGCCTTCCAGCACGCCACTCATTATCATCGCCCTGTGGTACAGGCCATCTGCTGCCGGGGTCTGCAGCAGCGTTGTCACTTTGGCACCGCCGCCGGACTGGCCGAATACCGTCACGCAGCCGGGATCGCCGCCAAACGCTGCAATATTGTCCCGCACCCACTGCAGTGCCAGGATGATATCATCCCCACCCGCATTGCCGGAGTTTGCGTACTCCTCCCCAAAATCGGAGAGATCCAAGTAGCCCAGGATGTTCAGCCGGTGGTTCAGTGACACCACCACGCAGTCCCCTTCCCGCGCCATGTTTCCGCCCTCGTAGGCCACCTGCTCAATGGATGAGCCGGCAAAAAATCCGCCGCCATGGAGCCAGACCAGCACCGGCCGCTTTTGGGCATCGCAGGCCGGGGTCCAGATGTTCAGGTTCAGGCAGTCCTCATCCTGCACCCAGTAGCGGTGGGGCACACGCAGTTCGCCGCCGGGCTTGTCGATGCTCAGCAGAGGGCAGACGCAGCCGTAACTGGAAGCGTCCAGCGGCTCTGTCCAAGGCTGGGGCGGCTGGGGTGCATGGAAGCGCACCGCCCGCCCATACGGAATGCCCTTGAAGCTGCTGATCTCTCGGAAGCGATATCCCCGCACCGGACCATAATTTGTCTGAACCACCGGAAAATCCGGCGCACAGCAAAATGCCTTTTCCATAAATGACCTCCTTCTTTCAAAAAGACAGACCCCCGGTACTGCAAACATGGCACCCGGAGGTCTGTTTTTGTTATCCTAAGTCTTCGCCGTTGGTGGCAATGACCTTCTGATACCAGTAGAAGCTGTCCTTCTTTTCGCGGCTCAGATCCCCCGTGCCGTCGTCAAACTTGTTGACGTAGATGAATCCATATCGCTTTGCCATCTCACCGGTGGAGGCACTCACCAGATCGATGCAGCCCCAGGGGGTGTAGCCCATCAGATCTACACCGTCCTTTACAGCCTCGGCCATCTGCTCGATGTGTGCCCGCAGGTAGTCGATGCGGTAGCTGTCGTGGATCTTTCCGTCGGCATCCTTCTTGTCGTAAGCGCCCAGGCCGTTTTCCACCACCATCATGGGAATGCGGTAGCGGTCGTAGATCTCGTTGAGGGTGTAGCGCAGACCAACGGGATCGATCTGCCAGCCCCAGTCAGAGGCTTTCAGGTAAGGATTTTTCTTACCAGCAATGATGTTGCCGCCCACATCATCGGCATCCTTATGGGTGGTGATGCAGTTGGACATATAGTAGCTGAAGGTGTAGAAATCGACAGTACCGGCCTTCAGGATGGCAGCATCCTCCGGCTCCTGCCGGATGGTGATGTTATTCTCGGCAAAATAACGCTTCATGTAGGAAGGATACTCGCCGCGGACATGCATATCAGAGCAGAACCAGTTGCTGATCTGCATGGCCTTCTGGTTGGCGATCTCGTCGGCCGGGTCGCAGGTCAGTGCGTAGCTGGTGATAAAGCAGATCATGCAGCCCATCTTGAACTGAGGGTAGTGGTCGTGGGCATACCGAACAGCCTCTGCACTGGCCACAAACTGGTGATGCAGCGCCTGAAAACGCTCCTGCTTGTTGTCCGGCACCTTGTCGGTAGGGCCTTCAAAGCCCCGGATGGTGCCTGTTTCCAGGATCGCCCCCATGGGCATGGTACCGCAGTTGATCTCATTGAAGGTCAGCCAGTACTTGACCTTATCCTTGTACCGCTCAAAAATGGCCTTGCAGTAATTCATATAGAACTCGATGAGTTCCCGGCTGGCCCAGCCGTTGTACTTTTCCACCAACGCATAGGGCAGCTCGTAGTGGCTGATGGTGACCAGCGGCTCGATACCGTGCTTCTTGCAGCAGTCAAAGACCTTGTCATAGAATTCAAGGCCCTTCTCGTTTGGCTCGGTCTCCATACCGGTGGGGAAAATGCGGGTCCAGTTGATGGAGGTGCGGAAGGTCTTGAAGCCCATCTCGGCGAAGAGAGCAATGTCCTCCTCGTAGTGGTGGTAGAAGTCGATGGCCTCATGGCTGGGATACAGCCGGTCGGGGCGGACAGCAGTTGTCACCCATTTCGGGCTGGTGTGAGAGCCATTGGTGCACAGGTCAGGGACACTGGGGCCTTTGCCATCCACGTCCCATGCGCCCTCGAACTGGTTGGCTGCGCAGGCACCGCCCCACAGGAAATCATCACGGAAAACGCTCATAAGTTTCTACTCCTATCCTATTTTGTTCTGGTTCAGGCGGGGTTCTGTTCAAAGAACAGCTTCAGGGCACCGATCAGGTTGGCATCGTTGCCATAGCGGCAGCGCACCAGCTCCGGCTTGACCGTCGGCATGACTGTGCAGCGCTCAAACAGCCAATCCAACTCGGCCTGAATCGCAGGCAGTAGAGCCTCCGCTGCGCTGATACCGCCGCCGATGGCCACCTTTTCCACATCCAGCACATTCTGCAGGCTCAGGATGCCAACGGCCACCCGCCGGGCAAAGATCTTGAGAGCCTTCTGCGCTTCCGGCTCCCCGGCATTGTACGCAGCAAAGATTTCTTCCCCGGTGGGCATGGGGCTGCCCGTCGGCAGATGCTTCTGCCGGGCATACTCGAAGATCAGGCCACTTGCCGAGGCCATTCCCGCCCAGAGGGGTGCTTCGGAATACCGCTCTACCGAGGTCAGTTTGAAATCATCGTCGGCCATCTTTGAAATATCCGAGACAAGGCCGCTAACCTCGCCTGCGGCAGCGTGAGCGCCCATCAGCACCTTCCCGTTCAGGATGATGCCGCCGCCGATGCCGGTGCCCAGCACCAGCACAAGGCCATTCTCCACACCGGCCAGCGCACCGGTCCAGCCCTCCGCTGCTGCGGCACACTTGCCATCGTTGGCGATGGTCACCGGCACGCCCAGCCGTGCCTCTACCTGCGCAGCAAAGGGCTGCTCCCACATAAAGGTACTGAGCATTCCACCGGTATGGGCGATGCCGTTTCTGGTATCGATGCGGCCCGGCATAGAGATGGCGCAGCCCACGAACTGTCCCTGAAGGGGAGCGGCAAAGCCCTCGATGGCCGCCAGAAGGTCATCCATATTCGTCAGCGGTGTCGGAACCTTTCCACCAGAGATTTTCCGGGCCTGTTCATCGGCCAGGCTGTACTTGATGAAGGTTCCGCCGATGTCGATCAAAAGATACTGTTTCATCTTATCTCCTGCTTTCTGTTGGTTGTTTTCAGACTCATGCAAAGCCCAACGCGGCAGCCAGGCTGAGCATCACTGGCAGCGTGATCAGTGACAGCAGAGTGCTCAGACATACCATCTGCACAGCGTAGGAAGAATCCAGCCCCAGACGCTGGGCATATACCGCGATGTTGCTGCCGATGGGTGCCGCATTCACAATGATGAGCACCGTGCCGATCTGCCGCCATCCGGCTGGAAGAAGCATCAGACAGACGATCGTCAGCAGTGGGATCACCACCAGCCGTACCGCCGAAAGGGCGTAGAGCCGGGGGCGGGTAAAGATGGCTTTGAGGTCGGTTCTGGCCAGATAGACACCCAGCACGATCATGGCAAGTGGAGCGTTCATGCCCGCAATGGCCCCCATGGGGGTGCGAAGGATCTGCGGCACCGGGATGCGGCAGAAGTAGATCATCACACCGCCCAGCAGGGAGAGCACCAGTGGATTTTTGAGCACTGCCCCCAGTTGGATGTACTTTTTGTCCCCGGAAAGCTTTGCCTGGCCGTAGGTCCACTGCAAAGCATTCAGCAGGGCCACAAAGCCTGCTGCGTAGAACACAGCTTCGCCGCCCAGCACTGCTGTGACCAGCGGAAGTCCCATGAACCCGGCGTTGGAAAAAGCCACACCGATCTGCGCCATGGGGTCTTTGCGGAAAAAGAGCCACGACACCGCCATGGAGAGCAGCAGCACCCCGGCACCTGCCGCAATGCTGACAGCCAATTCCACAGCTCCCTTTGCCGAATACTCAATACAAAATGATTTTAGCACAACACAGGGCAGCACGCAATATAACAGCAGGTGAGCCAGTGCCTTGCTGCCCTCCTGGGTGATCAGTCCGGTACGATAAAGCACATAACCTATGATGAGATAGAGGAACATCAGAAGGATCTGACCCAAAACAACACCAAAGACTCCGGTCATTGCTTTCCTCCCTGTTCTTCTCCGATTTTGCGCAGCAGCGGCAGCAGAGCATCCATCACAGGGCGGTAGCCGTTGGCATACAGGTGCATTCCCTCAATGGTGTACTCCGCTTTCAGATTTCCGGCAGCATCGTACAGGTCCTTGTTCAGGTCGAGGAATTCCGCTCCGTATTTCCGGGCCAGCGCCTGCACGCCCTCGCTTGCCTCCCGGATGCGCTCATTGGTGCGCCAGCGGAAGCATTCGATCAGGCCCGGGTCTTCGGCCACGGTGGGGTTTACCGGATAATAGGCCAGCAGGTAGAGCTTTGTTTCGGGCAGTTTTTTCCGGATCTGCTGCACGATCTCCTCATACCGGCCCAGCATGGCGGCGCGGTCGTAGTCCGGGCCGTTCAGGTCATTGGTGCCGATGTTCAGGAACAGGTGCGCAGGCTGCAGCTCAAGGATGCACTCGTCCATGGCCTCCAGCAGCTCGGTGGTGGTAAAGCCGCCGATGCCCCGGTTGTACAAGGTGCAGTGCAGATCATCGTCCTGCAAAAACTCATACAGCGGAAACTGTTCCATCAGGCTGGAACCGGCAAACACCACCGCCCCTTTCTTTGCATAAGGATTCAGACGACGGAACCGCTCCCGCTTGATCTGCTTTTCCCTCTGGCTCTCCTGTTGCCGCAGTTCGTTCAGAAGGACATTTCGTTCCTGTTCCGTCATGGTCTTGGTTCCTTTCTCTCAGTTCTCGTGCAGGGGCAGTTCTACAAAGCTGCCCTCCCCCAGCAAGATCTTCTGGTGGGCGATGCGGGTCTTTCCCTGTTCGGACCAGACTCCTGCGTAATTGCTGTGAACGGCGTACTGCGGGAAGTCGGAAGAAGAGACATCCAGCCGCAGGCAGCTGCCGGGCTGCACTGTCCAGTTCATATCCCACATCTCCACACAGACCTTTGCTGTCTGGCCGGGAGTATAGGTCTGCCCCTCCGGCAGGTCGGCAGCAATGGTGGTGATGCCGCCCCGGATGTTATAGGCTCTGCCGTCCGGGAACACTTCCATCAGCTTGGCAGTGAAGGCAGTATCATCCACATCGGTCGAGACATTCAGGTGCACCTTGATTTGCCCACAAATGGGCAGTGCTTTTTCCAGCGGAGCGCTGACGAAGCTGACCACATCGGGCCGATAGTCCGGCTCCGGCTGCAGCAGGCTGCCTGCCTCGGCAATGGTGGTCAGAACGCTTTCTGCACCATGGCTGGGCACGGGGGTCTCCGGGTCATATACAAAGGTGCGCTTCCCTTCTGCCGGCTCGGCATTCAGAGTTGTTTCACCCAGATAAAGCTTTTCAGTCCGGCTCACGGGGGCGGGCCATGCCTCCAGCGTTTTCCAGCGGTCCTCCCGCATTACATAGGTGCGCACCCGCTTTTCCGGCTGTTTTTTCTGCTTCAGCAGCAGATCGAACCATTCCAGCATCCGGTGGATGTCGCCGTTTTCCAGATTGTGCTGTTCGCCCCACGCAATGCAGGGCTGGGACATATGATTCCAGCAGCCGATATCCAGCCAGCTGTGCTCTTTGGTCTCAGGGGCCAGAGAGGCATAAGTGTTGATGGCACTGCCAAAATGGTGATCGTACCATGCATCGATGATATACACCGGAACCTTGGTATTTCCGGGCACATCGGCCAACAGCTTCCACCAGCCCTGCTGCCAGTAGGCATCTGTGCGGCGGGTGGCGTGGATCCAGTCCTGATACCAGTCCAACTTTCCACCCCACAGTGCTTCATCCACCTTGTCGTGGGGACGGAAGCGGCAGCTTTCCAGATAGTCCGCTGTGACCGGATGGCCTGCATTCTGCATTGCCCAGCCCGTCAGCACATCGTGGCGGAACAGCCCCTTTTCATAAGCCGATTTGAAACGGTCGGTGCCATAGACCGTCAGCATCATTCCCTTGACCTTGGGTGGAACGATATCTGCAATGGCCCAGCCGGTCAGGGCCAGATAACTGGCTCCGAAATAGCCGATGCTCTCTGCCCAGGGCTGGTCGTTGAGCCACTGCAGGGTATCGCGGCCATCCGGGCGCTCATTGACGTTGGGTTCCCAATGTCCCTCGCTCTTGCCCGTGCCGCGGCAGGTCTGGACCACATAGCCGTAGCCCCGGCGGGTCAGTTCTGCACCGTTGATCTCATACAGCGGCTGCTGATTGGGATAGCAGCTGCGCTGGATCAGCACAGGGAACTGTGCAAGCCCCTCCGGTTTGAATATCTCGGTATAGAGCCTCACTCCGTCCTGCATGGGCAGCATCAGCTCCTCCCGGCGGCAGCCATAGACCGGGCCGTCGTAGGGCATACTGGCATATTCCTGCCGGTAGCTCTCCTGCGCCTGCCGCATCATCTCTTCCATTTCACGCTGCTTCTGCTCGGCAGCAGCCTTTTTTTCATCCTCAGTCATCGGTTTTCCCACCTTTCCGTGTTCTCAAAAGCGTGTGCAGCTGACAAAGTGACCAGGTTCTACTTCTTTCAAAGGAATATCCCTGCCGCGGCAGGCATCTGTTGCATAGGGGCAGCGGGCCGCAAAACGGCAGCCGGGGGCCGGGTCCACGGGGCTGGTCAGTTCGCCGCGCATGACCTCGGTGGAAAGCTTTTTGGCCTTCAGGCTGGGGATGGGCACAGCATCCAGCAGACCCTTGGTATAGGGGTGGAGCGGATTCTTGAACAGGTCCTCGGTCTTGGCATATTCCACACACTGGCCCAGATACATGACCATGATCTCGTGGCTGATGTGCTTGACCACGCTCAAATCGTGGGTGATAAAGACGTAGGTCAGCTTTTTCTCATCCTGCAGATCCATCAGCAGATTCAGGATCTGTGCCTGAATGGAAACGTCCAGTGCAGAGACCGGCTCGTCGCAGATGATGAACTCCGGGTCCATGGCCAATGCGCGGCCGATGCCGATGCGCTGGCGGCGGCCGCCGTCCAGCTCGTGGCTGAAACTCTCTGCATAACGCTCATCCAGACCAACGGTCTCCATGATCTCGGCGATGCGGGCATCGTATTCGTCACGGTTTTTGCAGGCTTTATAGATCTTCAGCGGTTCCCCGATCAGCTCTTTCACACTTTTGCGGGGGTCCAGCGAACCGGACGGGTCCTGGAAGATCATCTGCATCCGGGAACGGATGGGATTGAGTTCCTTGGCATTCAGTTTGGTGATGTCGGTGCCGTCGTAGAGGATCTGACCATCGGTAACATCATAGAGTCGCAGCAGCAGGCGGCCCAGCGTGGACTTGCCGCAGCCGGACTCGCCCACAACGCCCAGTGTGGTGCCGCGCCTGATCTTGAAGTTCACGCCGTCCACCGCGTGGAGCTGGCTGTTTGCGCCGACTTTGAAGTATTTTTTGAGGTTCTTTGCCTCGATCAAAACCTTTTCTTCCATTGTCATTTCCTCCCGGCTCAGGTGTTGGACTGCGGCGGATCGAACCGACAGCAGCGGATGAAGTGGCCCGGTGTGACCTCCCGCATCTTCTGGGCCTTTTTGCAGGCCGCAGTGGCATATTTGCAGCGGTCAGCAAAGCGGCAGCCCTCGATCTTCTGGGTGGGGTCAGCCATCATCCCCTCAATGGCCTCCAGACGCTTGGTGTTCTCATCCAGCTTGGGAATGGCGTTGAACAGCCCCTGGGTGTAAGGGTGGCGCTGGGTGGTCTCAAAGATATCCTCTGCTGTGCCATACTCGATGGCCTCGCCGGCGTACATGACCATGACCTTTTCGCAGGTCTGGGCCACAACACCCAAATCGTGGGTGATGAGGATCATGGCGGTGTTCAGCCGCTTCTGCAGCTCATTGATCAGGCCGAGCATCTGGGCCTGAATGGTCACATCCAGTGCGGTGGTGGGTTCGTCGGCAAGGATCAGCTTCGGCTCGCAGGCCAGCGCAATGGCAATGACGATGCGCTGCTTCATGCCGCCGGAAAACTGATGGGGGTACTCCACCTTGCGCTTTGCAGGGATGCCCACCAACTCCATCATCTCGTCCACACGGGCTTCCAGTTGAGCAGTGCTCTGCTCCGGATGGTGGATCTTCAGCACCTCCATGATCTGAGCTCCCACGGTCATCACTGGGTTCAGGGCAGACATGGGATCCTGGAAGATCATGGATACCACACTGCCGCGCATGGCACGGATCTTTTCCTCGGGAGCATTCAGCATATCCACGCCATCCAGCTTGATGGAGCCGTCGGTCACAAAACCGATTCCCTCGGGCAGAAGCTGGATGACGCTCAGGGCTGTGGTGGTCTTACCGGCACCGGTCTCACCCACCAGCCCCAGCGTCTCGCCGTAGTTCAGATCCAGATCCAGACCATTGACGGCGTAGACGGTGGAAATTTCGGTATCATATTCAACGCTCAGGTTTTTGACTTCCAGCAGCTTGTCGCTCATTTCAGGCCACCTCTTTCACATTCTTGGTGCGCTTTGCGCGCTTGGTCTTTTTGCCGCTGCCCAATGTGCCGCGCAGCTTCGGGTCGAGGGCATCGCGCAGAGCGTCGCCGCACATATTGAAGCAGAGCACCACGATGATGATCGCAATGCCGGGAGCAATGGCAATGATGGGCTGGGTGGACAGGTACTTATAGCCGCCGCTGACCATTGCGCCCCAGCTGGGAGTCGGGGGCGTGATGCCCATACCCAGGAAGCTCAGGTTCGCTTCGGCCAGAATAGCACCACCCAGGCTGGCGGTCATGCTGACGATGTTGACGGACAGGCAGTTGGGGAACACATGCACCAGCGTGTTGCGGATCCGGGATGCACCGCACAGGGTACCGGCGGTGACATAATCGGCATTGCGGACGCTCAGCACCTGACCGCGGGTGACACGGGCGTAGCCGGGCACCATCGAGATGCCGATGGCCAGGCAGACATTGCCCAGGCCCTGACCCAGGATCGCGCCCAGAAACATAGCCAGGATCAGCATGGGCACAGCCATCATAGCATCCATGACACGCATGATAAAGGCATCCACCACACCGCCTGCCATGCCGGCGATCAGGCCCAGTGCCATGCCGATGACGCTGGAAATGACCACGGCCACGATACCGACCGTAAAGGAGATGCGGGCACCATAGATGATGCGGCTCAGAACATCACGGCCATTGGAGTCAGTGCCCAGCCAGTGCTCGGCAGAGCAGCCCTTCAGAACATTGTAAAGATCATCCTTGTTGGGATCATAGGGAGCAATCACCGGAGCAAAGATGGCGATGAGCACCATGATGAGAAGCAAAATTGCGCAGACCACGATGATCTTGCGGCTGAACATGACCCGGAACACGCGGGAGGACGTGATACGCTCCAGCAGACCCTTCTTTTTTGTCTTGTTTTCCACAGTTCATTCCTCCTTTTAGCGGGTGCGGGGATCGATGATGCCGTACAGGATATCGACCACGAGGTTGCAGATGGCAACAAAGATGGAGATGATGAGCACACCGTTCGCCACCAGCATGAAGTCACGGTTGCTGATGCCGTTCATCATCACGCTGCCAAGGCCGGGGATGACGAACAGGCTCTCGATCAGGACGGTGGAGCCCACCATGGAACCCAGGCGCATTCCCATGGTGGTGACGATGGGGATCATGGAATTGCGCAGCTGATGCCTGAAGGTAACATCCTTCTTGGAAACGCCCTTGGCACGGGCGGTGGTCACATAATCCTGCCGCATGACTTCCAGCATGGAGGAGCGGGTCAGACGGACAAAACCAGCGTTGACACCCAGACTCAGCACAATGATGGGCATGATCATATGGCTGAGCCAGCCGCCAAAATCACGGGTGATGGGCACATAGCCGGAACTGGGCAGGACCCGCAGTTTGAGGGCAAACACCAGCATTCCCATCATGCCCAGCCAGAACATGGGCATCGAAACGCCGATGTTGGCAAAGAAGGAGATCACACTGTCAATGGCCTTGCCGCGGTTCTTGGCGGCAACGATGCCAAACAGGATACCAGTGATCGTTCCGATGATGAAGGCCGGGATCACCATGGTCAGGGTGGTGCCCAAACGGGGCAGGATGATGTCAGCGATCTCAGACTGATAGCTGATAGACTGGCCCATGGTGCCCCGGAACAGACCGCCGATCCAGCTGAGATACTGGACGATGACCGGACGATCGAAACCATAAAGGTGGCGGTAATAGGTGATCTGCTCTTCGGTGGCGGTTGCACCCAGATAGTTGGCTACGGGATCGCCCGGAACCATCTGAATGAGGGCAAAGACGAACAGAGTGACAAGCAGAATGGTGATGCAGGATTGCACCACACGCTTGCCGATCATTTTGGCAAGGTTGTTCGATTTCATAGTTCGCTCCATTTCCTGCGGAACCTTTCTCCCCCTCTAAAACAAATTCCGGCGCAGTTACCCGCGCCGGAATCTGCCGAAATAAGGAGAAACGTATTCCGGTCGTGATACACTAAGGTTGGTTGCTTACTTGTTCAGCCAGCAGGCGGACAGATCCCAGCAAGCAGTGAAGGCTTCGGTTGCGTGGTCGTCGATGACGTAATCGTACTTGTACATGGAAGACTTATTCACGTACAGCACGCGGCCAAACAGGCAGGAGCCATCCTCGGCATCGTAGATCGCAGCCTGCAGCTCCTTTTCCAGCTTGTGCTTCTCGTCGGGATCCATGCAGCGGCGGATCTCCTCCAGCAGCTCCATTTCCTTGTCAGGATGCTGGATGCCCTTGGCGTAGTAAGCGCCGTTCTTGTCCAGATGACGACCCATATACAGGCCCAGATCGGGAGCGATGGTTGCAAAGTGGAGCATCAGGCCCTCCCAGGTGCCATCCTTCATGTACTGGTTGTTGGTTGCGCCGTCCACCTGCTGGATGTTGCAGTGGATGCCCACCTCGTCCAGCATGTTGGCAATGGCCGTCAGCATATCGGACATGCCGCTGATGGTGACAATGTTGGTGGTAAAACCATCGGCATAACCAGCCTCTGCCAGCAGGGACTTTGCCTTCTCCGGATCATAGGTAAAATGATTCAGGCTGTCGTTGTAGGTGGCGGAACCGGGAACTGCCCACTGGTCGGTCATCTGCGCCATGCCCATCAGGAATGCTGCGTTGATGGCATCCACATCGATGGCGTAGCACAGGGCGCGGCGGACACGGGCATCGGCCCAGGGGCCGTCAATGGCACTGTTGGGAATCAGACCCAGACTCTCGACACCCATGCCGTTCTGGTTATCTTCCTTGACGTAGATGCCTGCACCGTCCAGCTGCTGCAGGATGGTGGGATTGGCCAGACCTACCCAGTACATATCGTACTCGTTGGCCTGGAAAGCAGTGTTTGCGGTGCTGGACTCAGTGACAAGGGTCACCTCCACGGAATCCAGATAGGGCAGGCCCTCCTTCCAGTAATTCTCGTTCTTGGTGTAGATGGCGTAGGCGTTGTTCTCGAACTCGCTCAGCTGGAAGGGGCCGGTGCCGCAGGTAGCGGCATCCAGGCTGCTGGGGTTCTCCAGTGCCTTGGGGCTCATGTAGTAGACGAAGAAGCCCACCGATTCCAGCGTGGAGGAGTTGGGCTCTGCCATCATCATCTTGATGTGGGTGTCATCAATGATCTGGCACTCGGCAATGTTTGCGGTCTCGGTGCGGTTGTTGGCCTGATACTCCTCGATATTACGCTTGACGGCCTCAGCGTTGAACGGCTCACCGTCTGCAAAGTTGACGCCCTCCCGCAGAGTCCAGGTAATGCTCAACTCATCGGTGTTCACATCCCACTCCGTTGCCAGATTGGGGATCATATTGCCCTCGGCATCATAGCTGGTCAGGCTTTCATAAGAAAGCGTCAGGTAGTAAATGGCCGCGTTGCCGGTGGCACGGGGGGTGTAACCGGGGGTGGCAACGGGGCTGGAATAGCACAGGCGCAGGGTGCCGCCTGCCTTGGGTTCCCCGGTTGCTGCTGCACTGGCAGCAGTGGAGCCAGCCGTGCCGGCTACGGTGGAGCCGGAAGAGCCGCCGCAGGCAGCCAGTGCCAGAGCGGTGGTAGAAATGCCCATAGCCTTGAGGAAGTTCCGACGAGAGATGCGTTTCATAGTGGTTTCTCCTTCTTGTCCTTCTTATTCTTGCGTTCGTCTGCACGGTTCTGTGTCTGCCGTGCTTTTGTTGTATTTAGTTTAACGCACCGGGAGCTTTTCCAGCTACCAAAAAAACGAAACTAATTTTTCATTTTCCGTGTTCCTGTTCCGAGAGCTGCCGCATTTTTTTCAAGTTTCCGACCTCTGTTTTTCATTTTCAGAGGTTTCTTCTGTCCGAAAAAACGAAAACAGGGCCGGTCTCCCAGCCCTGCCTGTTTCAGTGCGATGCGTTCAGCCAGTTGTCCAATGCGCTTTGTTTTGCCTGAAGGATCTCCTGTATTCCGGCCTGTTCCAGTTCTTCCAAAAACTCCGGGAGTGCCTCTTCCGAATCCAGATAGCCGCACATCAGCCCATTGTGATAGCTATTCTTCAGTGCCCGGCAGGCATCCAGCTTTGCGGCAACTGCACTGTTGTTGAAGCTGAACCCATAGGCCGGAGAGACCCACTGCGGCTGCTCGTCTGTTTCCGGCAGCAGTCCGCTGGCGTTGAGATACAGATTCTGCCACGGATGGAACTGCTCCTCTTTCCCATCTCCCTTCGCAAAGAGATCATAACAGGATGCATCCGTGTACAACAGTTCAAGAAAAGCCAGTGCCTCCCTGCGGTAGCTGTTGGTCACCGGCAGACACCAGCTCTCCACCGGGATGGAGCCGTTCTGAATGGTCGGCCCCAGCGGGATGGCAGTCAGCTCTGTGCCACAGGCCCGGGTGCAGCAGTCCAGTGAATCCCGGTTGAGCCGTGCAAAAAAGCCAAAGCTGTTGCCCAGCCGCATCCGATCGGTGGCCGGTTCGTCCCGCAGGCTGGCATTCCGCAGGATCAATCCTTCCTGATACCACTGATGCATAGTTCTGCAAAGCCTGCTGTAAGCATCCGCGGCATACCAGTTGACAACGGTGGTGCCGCTTTCTTCGGTCAGAACACCAAAGGTATCTCCCAGAGGATCCAGTTCCGGAAAAGGAAAAACCTGTCCATTATCCGGCAGGACCCCCTCTGCATTGGGCCGACGCTGCCTGACCTGCATCAGCAGGTCGTGCAGGGCATCCAGATTCGTGATCTCCTCCGGTCTGGCATCCAGCTCCCGCATCCAGTCGGCCCGGGCCAGAAAGCCGATCTGATACATCGAGACTGCCCGTGCCGGGATTGCATAGACGCGGCGGTAATAGGTTCTGCTCGCCCACTGCTGCTCTGAGAACAGAGCTTTCAGCCCGGGATATTCTTCCAAAAGCGCACTCAGGGGCAGGATGCAGTTCTGATTCAGGTAAACATCCAGTGGCTGATTCTCTGTGAGGAAAAACAGATCCGGCATGGTCTGGCAGACCATCCGTTTCCACAGCTCTGCCGAGTAATTGGTGGGTGCCACCTGCTCGATAGAGACGCCGAAGCCCAGCTTCTGCTTTGTGACTTCGCTCAGCGCCGCCGAAATGCGGACACAGGCAGTTTCATCCGATTGGCCCGGCATCAGCACTGTGACCATAAGCTCTGTTCCACTTTCTGCCGTCGATGCCGCCCGCTCCCCGCAGCCAGCAAGCAGAGCCGCCCCAGCTGCAGCACCGGTCAGCTGTAAAAATGTCCTGCGAGCCATCCTTGTTTCTCTCATAATGCTGCGCTGCGCTCCTCCTGTGGGGTCTTGTGATAGAACTTCTTATAAGAAGTGGAGAAATGCCCGAAATTCGTATACCCAACCTTGGCCGCGATCAGGCTGATGGGCAGATTGGTGGTGCAGAGCAGGCTCTGGGCCTCCTGCATTTTCTGCTGAATGATATAATCCTTCAGGTTCAAGCCGGTCTCTTTCTTAAAAAGCCGGGCCATGTAATCCGGATTCAGGTGGACAGCCTCGGCCAGTTCTTCCCGGCGCAGCTCATTTTCCAGATGCTCGGCAATGTAAGCCATAATGATCTCCACGGTACTCTGACTATTTTCTTCCGTTTCGCTATCCCAGACCGAGGCCACATAATGGACCAACGCCTTCATATCCGGCACGGTCTTCATGCCGTTGCGGTAAAGTTCCAACGCTTCCGGCTCCCGGAACATATCGTCCTGCCGTTTCTTTTCCGGCAAGGAGAAGAGCATCTGCATAAAATCCTGATAAAAATACCGCAAGGTCTGGCTGTTCAGCTGATTGTTGGCCGTCAGCTTGTCCAACAGCTGGCAGGCTTCCTGCTCCATTGCCTGCGCACATCCCGCCTGCAGCAGCTTCTGCCATGCACCGATCTGCGGGATACGGAACACTTCCGGCATTTTTTCCGCTGGGCGGCCCAGCAGAACACCGCTTTTCAGGGCCACGTTCTCGCTCCGTTGTTGCAGCAGCTTCTGATAGATCTCCGATGCCTGTTCAAAGGGCTGCGGCCCCTCCGGATAAAAGGCCGCTTCACAGTGGATATACTGCGCACACGCACTTTGCAGATAATTCAGCTGCCGGGTGATATAGTCTGCCTCCAGCGGCTCCCCCACCCGGCTTTGCAGCACCAGAACGAGACACTGCTCCGCAGGGATCGCCACCGTCACGCTGAGCACCTGCAGCGGCGTGAACACCTCGCTGCTCATATTTCCTACTGCCGTGCTCAGCAGGCTCAGCTCCCACGGCTCCTCGCCTTGCTTCCAGCGCAGCGGCTGCATCAGGGCAACCCAGCATTCCCGATCCCGCCGGGGTACAAGGCTCAGTTCTTCAAACGCGGTCAGGCTGCTTCCCGGGGCGTTGCCTAACAGGAAGCCTCGCAGCATAGTCTCCACGATCTCCTTTTTCTGGTCGTCAAAAACAGCTCCCCTGCTCTGCAGCTCCAGCGCCACCCGTTCCTCTTTTACATTATCCAGCGCACGGCTCACTGCATCCGCAACCTGTTCATAAGGGGCAGGCTGCATGATATAATCAAAACCGCCCAGCCGCAGTGCCTCCTGCGCATATTTGAACTCAGCGTGGGCTGTCAGGAAGATGCAGCGGGTGGTCATCCCTCGCTGCCGGAGCCAGTCCAACAGATCCAGCCCGCTTTCCATGGGCATTTCAATATCGCAGAGCATGACCTCGGCCTCCTGCCGCAGCAGGCTGGCCTTGGCATCCACAGCGTTCAGAGCCGTATCCACCACAGTAAATCCCATCGCTGCCCAGTTGGTGCAGTGCAAAAGCCCCTGCACCACGGTGCTTTGATCGTCTACGATCAGCAGTTTCATGCTGTTTCTCCTTCCTTCTTCTGTAAGACCGGATCTATCGGCAGGAACAGCTCCACCCTGGCACCGCCGCCCCGGCGGTTATTGGTAAAGGCGATGGCTGCCTGTTCCCCATAGAGCAGCTGCAGCCGCCGTACCACATTGAACAGCCCGACGTGCTGTCCATTCTCCTCCTGCGGGGCTGCACTGTTCAGCTGCTTCAGATCCCCTGCCGTAAAGCCTGTGCCATTGTCCGCCACCGAAAGATCAGCCATGCAGCCCTCTTCCGTTTCGAGGAGCTTTGCAGTGATTGTGATCTTCAGCGTTTTGCCGATCATCTTGCCGTGCTTGACGCTGTTCTCCACCAGCGTCAGCAGCGAGACCGGCGGCAAGGGCAATTCGCTGAGTTCCGGGTCGATCTCGCATACTACCTCCACGGGATCGTTCTGCCCCACGCTGGAAAGTTCCGCGTAGTTGCAGCACTGCTCGATCTCGGTGTGCAGAGGCGTTGTGGTCGCTGTAAAGGAGAGGATATAGCGCAGATACCGGCTCAGCAGCAGGATCAGCTGCTGGGCATCCTCGCGGCTGCCGGTCTGCACCATGGCATAGACACTTTTCAGGCAGTTGAGCACAAAGTGGGGCCGGATCTGCAGCTTAAGGGCGGTCATCTCGTTGCGGCGGGCTTCCAGCTCCTTTTCGTAACCGTCGATCTTCAACTGGGTGATCTGGTCGATCATCCGGTTGAAGGTCTCGTTCACCTGCGTAAACTCAGCGTTGCGATAATCCACACTGGAGCGCACCGAAAGCTCACCACGGCCGATCCTGTCCATCGTGCTCACCAACGCCGTCATAGGGGCAAAGATCTCGTGCTTCATATAGAACAGGAGGAACGGAATCGCCAGCAGAACAAAAACAGCGCCCATCACCAGCAAGATCTGATACGGCGCAAAGTCCACTCCGAAATGCTGGTAGGGAACCAGATACAATACCGTCAGCGTTTTGACCTGTTTGCGCACCACCAGTCGGCTGTCCCTGCCCACCTTTGTCAGGCAATACCCCTCACTGTTCCATTCCATCTTTGTGGGCAGAAGGTTGGCATCCCCTACCAACACATTGCCGCTGTCGTTCATCACAATGACCCGGCCGTCCAGCCCGTAGTCCTCCACCAGTTCTTCAAACACCAGCCGCAGATCCACCGCAGCGGTTAGGCTGGCTTTCTGGTAGAAAACACTGCGCAGCAGGTAAAGCCGCTGGCCGATGGTGCGCAGATACCATCCCTTTGTCATCATTTTATTGGTCTGGCCCGGCTGGCCGAGATACGCTTCCAGATTCAGTTTCTGCTTGAGCTGCTGGGCAGCTGCACCGTAGCGCCCCACATACAGGTTGCCCGAACCGCTGCGCAGTACCACACCCATCAGGGCATCGTTGGCAGCCAATACCGCCGGGAACCCCTGTGCGATCTCATAGGCATCCAGGTAGGCGCGGGTGCGGTCGGTCTGTTCGCTCAGGCTGCGAAAGGTCGCATCGTTCAACGACAGATTGAGCAGGTAGTTTTCCACCGAATCCAGCTGATTCTCAAAATTTGTGGTAAACATATCAAGGCCGCCGGATGCCGCAGCTGCCAGCCGGTTGCGGCTATAAAGCCCTGAAAAAAAGAGCAGCAGCCCCAGCAGAATCCCAATGGGAATGGCGATCCCCAGAAAGATCATTACAAGCTGCCTGCGTAATGATGGCCGTTCCATTTATTTTCAAACCTCCTGCTGCTTGCATCCTGCGGAAAATGCGATTATAATAAAAACCGTCCAACTCGTTTCGTACAACGTTGTACCACAATCAAAAAGAAGAGGCTCCTTATGCAGGAACAGAACATTGCACAAATGCTTGAAAATCCATTCATGCAGTACAATCACATCGAGATCGTATCGGTAACGTCGGACAGCGCCGTCATGTCGCTGGACATCCGGCGGGACACCACCAACATCTACGGTTATGTGCACGGCGGCGCTTTTTTTACTATGGCTGACTGCTGTGCCGGGCTGACTGCCCGCTCTGACGGGCGGCAGTATGTCACCCAGAATGCTTCGGTCAATTTCATCCACAACGTCAAAGCCGGTCACCTGACAGCCCGCGGCCGGACGGTCAGCCGCCGCCGACACATCTGTGTGGTGGCTGTGGAGATCACAGACGAGACCGACACCCTGTTATTTTCCAGCACCTTTTCCATGTACTGTATCAGCGCCGAGGGCTGACTGCTCTTTCTTCCCCGCACTGCGCACGTTTTGCGTGCCGGTGCGGGGCTTTTTTTATTGTGCAGCGTATTCTGTCAGCGGCCCGCAGCTCTCCCTGGGAATATACTCGATCGGCAGCAGCCGACTTTCCGCCGTGGCGATCCGGCCGTCCAGCTGCCCCAGCACCAACTGGATACACTCCCGCGCCATATCCTCCATGGGCAGATAGACCACGCTCAGGCTCGGGATCGAAAACGCATCCATTTCCTCCGGGCCGTTGCCTACAGCAATCAGCCGGGGCAGCTTTTCGCCGATATATCCAGCCTCACAAAAAGCCCGCAGCGCACCGTGCGCAATGGCCGAGGAACCGCAGAATACTGCATCCGGCAGCTGCTGCTTCCACTCATGCCGCAGCCGATGCGAAACTGCCTCGTAACCGCCTCGTATACTATTTTCACAATACCGGTTGGCCAGGATCGTCAGCCCGTGGTGCTCCCCTTCCAGCCGGAACCCATGCATCCGGTTTTCCATCCCCTCAAAGACCGGGCTGCTCGTAAGAACTGCCGCTGTCTTGCATCCCTGATCCGCAAAAGCCCGCGCCGCCAGAGCACCCATCTTCAGATCATCCACATTGACGCTGCAATACCCATTGCAAACACGGTTGTACAGCACCACCGGGATCGGCAGCTGCGTGTCCTCCAAAAACTGCAGATCCGCATAGGACGCATTGCAGATGATGGCCGCATGGCAGTTTGCGCCACTGGTCAGTGCCTCGCTTTCCTTCAGGTGGTCGTTGACATACGGATAGATGACCAGCCGCACCGGACGTGCCGTTTTTTCGATCTCGGCCCGCAGACCATCCCAGAAGCGGAGCATCATGCTGGCCCGGAAATCCTGTGCCCAGAACATGGCCACCACCAGCTCATTGGCACCGCTGCCGCCCCGTAGACTCCGAGCAGCCATATTGGGCTGATAGCCAAGCCGTGCCGCCGCCGCAAAAATTTTTTCCTGCGTGGCAGTGCTGATCTTCCGCTCTGCCGCCTTGCCGCCCAAAACAATGCTGACCGTACTGGACGAGATCCCGACCTCCTGCGCGATCTGCTTGATCGTAACCATGCTCTTCCCACCTTTTTCTGATATCAGGTTTATTGTACCCGTTTCCCCGTATCTTGACAAGCCAAAAAAGCCTCTCCAATCTCAAACCAGCCGTTTTTGTGCACTCTGTATACTTTTCTTTTTTCTTTTTGGCCGTTTCAACAAAGTTGCATTTCTTTTCCTCCAAACTTCGTTTTTTTCTTGACATTAGTAAATCGTTGTACTACACTCAGTACGACGATTGAGTCAAACGTTATACTTATGTTTGACGCTGATATCACCTTTTCATTTATAAGGAGGCTATCGAATGAAGAAAGTTGCAATCGGCGGTGGCCAGGGCTTCTGGGGCGACAGCCCGGACGCGGCCATCCACATGATCCGCAATGCCGATATCCAGTATATGGGCTGTGATTATCTGGCAGAGCTGACCCTTTCCATCATGGCAAAGCAGCAGCTCAAGGACCCCACCAAGGGCTTTGCGCCCGACTTCACCACCCGCATCCTGAAGGAGGCCGGCAAGGAAGCCTGGGACAAGCACATCAAGATCTGCACCAACGCAGGCGGCATGAACATCAATGGCTGCGTGGACGGCATCCGCCAGTGGGCAGAAGGCAACAGCATGAGCGGTTATAAGATCGGTTATGTGACCGGCGATAACATCAAGGATAAGATCCCGCAGCTGCTGAAGGATGGCTGGACCTTCCCCAACTTCGACTACGACGGCAATTTCAACGATATTCTGGACAAGATCTACAACTGCAATGTCTACATCGGCCATGAGGGCATCGAGGGATGCCTGGCAGAGGGTGCCGATGTGGTCATCACCGGCCGTGCGGCTGACAGCGCCCTGTTCCTGGCTCCGCTAAAGTACGAGTTTGGCTGGGCTGCTGACGATTGGGACAATCTGGCCCGCGGCATCATGGCAGGCCATCTGCTGGAGTGCGGCGGTCAGGGTGCCGGCGGCAACTATATGTACGACTGGCGCAATGTTCCCCGCATGGATGAGCTGGGCTTCCCCATCGCAGAGCTGACCGATGATACCTTTGAGATCACCAAGGCTCCCGACTGCGGCGGCATCATCTGCGAACAGAGCTGCAAGGAGCAGTTCCTGTACGAGGTCCACGATCCCGCCAACTACCTGACCCCGGATGTCAACGTGGATATCAGCCATGCTACCATCACCCAGGTGGGTGACAACCGTGTCCGCATCGGCGGTGTCAAGGGCAAGCCCCGCCCCGACACGCTCAAGCTCTGCGTGGGTTACCACAAGGGCTGGAAGACTGTTTCCATGCTGAGCTTTGCATGGCCTGATGCCCACGAAAAGGCTCAGTACTGCGCCGAGGTCATCATGAAGAAGATGCAGCGCCGCGGCATGAAGGCCGACGACATCCACATCAGCTACATCGGCCTGAACAGCCTGCATCTGGGCGTGGCCGATATGAGCGAAGAGGCACTGAAGAACCTGAACGAGTGCGTGCTGCGCATTGCTGTGTTCAGCGAGGACAAGAGCGAGTGCGCCAAGATCATTCCCGAGATCAGCCCCCTGCAGCTGAACGGCCCTCCGGGTGCCTCCTTCTTCGGCGGCCGTGCCCGCGTGCAGGAAGTGATGGCACTGTGGCCCACCACCGTGCCCCGCGATGCCGTACAGGTCGAAAGTCACATTCTGGAGGTGAAGTAAGATGGCAGAGATCTATCTGAACGATATTGCTCACGGCCGCTCCGGCGACAAGGGTGATACCAGCAATGTCTGTGTGTATGCACGCAAACCGGAATACTATAAGATCATTGAGCGCGAGGTGACCCCCGAAAAACTCAAAGCCTACTTTGGCGACATGGTCAAGGGCGAGATCACCCGCTACGACGTGCCCAGCCTGAACGGCTTCAACTTTGTTATGAAGCACGCTCTGGGCGGCGGTGCCACCATGAGCCTGCGTCTGGACAGCCTGGGCAAATCCATGGGCAGTGCCGTGATGCGCATGAAGATCCACGTTGAGGATGGAGAGCTGTAACATGAGTGAACATATGGCATTGGAGAACCTGACGGTTCTCGACCTGACCCGTGTGCTTGCCGGCCCCTTCTGCACCATGATGCTGGCTGACATGGGTGCAAACGTCATCAAAATCGAGGTCCCCAAAGGCGGTGACGACACCCGCAGCTATCCCCCTTTCCGTGCCAAAAATCTGAATGGTGAGCGGGAAAGCGTCTATTTTGCCAATATCAACCGCAACAAAAAGGGAATCACCCTGAACCTGAAGGCCCCTGAGGGCAAGGAGATCTTCAAGGAGCTTGTCAAAAAAGCGGATATCGTGGTGGAAAACTACCGTCCCGGCGTGATGGACAAGCTGGGGCTGGGCTATGATGTTCTGAAGGAGATCAATCCCCGCATCATCTATGCGGCGGTCTCCGGCTTTGGCTGCTACGGTCCCTATCACCTGCGCCCGGGCTATGATATCCTGGCTCAGGCCATGGGCGGTATGATGTCCATCACCGGTTCCAAGGGCGGAGAACCCACCCGTGCCGGTTCGGCGCTGGGTGATATTCTGGGCGGACTTCATGTAACCATCGGCATCCTTGCCGCAGTCAACGCCCGCACCATTACCGGCAAAGGGCAGCGGGTGGACGTGAGTCTGATGGACAGCATGATTGCTGCCACTGAGAACACCGCCCTGAAGTACATCGAGACCGGCAACATCCCGGCCCCCATGGGCAACCGTTATGCCGCTGTTTCCCCCTACGACAGCTTCACCTGCAAGGGCGGCAAGGTCATCATCGCGGCAGGCAACCAGAAGCTGTACGAGAAGCTCTGCAATGAGGTGCTGGAACGCCCTGATATGATCACCGATCCCCGGTTCGTTGATATGCCGGGCCGTCTGGCCAATCAGGATGCCATTGCCGAGGTCATTGAGGAGCGGATCAAGGATCTGACCCCCAACGAGGCCGCCGAGCTGGTACTGGCCCACGGCATCCCCGCAGGCCCCATTATGAACATCAAGGAGATCCTGGACGATCCCCATGTCAAGGAGCGCGAGATGTTCGTGGAGATGGATCATCCCACCCTGGGCAAGGTCACCGTGAACGGCTGTGCCATCAAACTGATGGACACCAAGCCCTCTGTGCGCACACCCGCTCCCCAGCTGGGGCAGAACAACCGGGACATCTTTGAGGGTGTTCTGGGCATGACCGAAGAGCAGTTCAACACTCTGCACGAGAAGCAGGTGTTCTGATCTCTGACCACCTTTACACACATTATCGAGGAGAAATCACATGCTGGCAGTATTAGGGTTCGTCACCATTCTGCTGGTGCTGGCACTGATCATGAGCAAGAAGGTCTCTACCCTTGTAGCTCTGATCTTTGTTCCCGCCATCACCGGCTTCATCGCAGCATTCATCAATGCCCCCGATGTCATCATCCAAGCCGCACAGGCTGCTGCCGAAAAGGCCGGAACCGCTTATGTTGAGCCGGTCATCACGTTCGGCACCCGCTTTACCAAGGCACTTTCCATCCTCAGCGCAGATTATATGGGCAAAGGCCTGAGCAGCATCGTTGCCACAGGTGTCATGTTCATCTTTGCCATCCTGTTTTTCAGTACCTGCTCGGATGCCGGTGTCTTTGATCCTATCATCAACCGCATCCTGAAGTTTACCGGCGAAGACCCCGTCAAGGTCTGTATCGGCACCTTCCTCATCGGCTGCATCTGCCATCTGGATGGCTCCGGTGCCACCACCTTCCTGATTGCCATCCCCGCTTGTATGCCCCTGTTCCAGAAGCTAAAAATGAACCTCTGGGTAGAGGCTACCATCGTGGCGCTGGCCGCCGGTATCATGAATGTTATGCCCTGGGGCGGCCCCACAGTCCGTGCAGCCGCAGCCATGTCTGGCCTGGGCTATGAAGTCACCGGCAGCGAGCTGTGGGTGGGCATCATGCCCGCCTGGATCGCAGGCTTGGTGACCTGCTTGCTCGTCGCGGCTTTCCTGGGCAAAAAGGAAGCCAAGCGCATTGCTGCAGGCATCCCCGCGCAGGAGGTCACTGGTCTGACCGAAGCAAAGACCACCAACACCTCCAACGAACTGGCCCGCTCCGGCTGGCGCTGGTACTTCAATGTGGCACTGATCCTGGTCATCCTGTACATCCTCGTTACCAACCGCCTCAGCCCGGCTGTCACCTTTATGATCGGCTACTGCGTCCTGCTCATCGTCAACTACCCCAGTGTAGATCTGCAGCACAAGATCATCAACAGTCATGCACAGGCCGCATTCCTGATGGTCTCCATCGTCTTTGCCGCAGGCGCATTCACCGGTGTGGTCAAAAATTCCGGTATGCTGGCTTCCATGACCGACGCTCTGGTCTCCATCATCCCCACCAGCATGGGCACCTTCATTGCCCCCATCGTCGGCCTGTTCAGCGTTCCGCTGAGCCTGCTGTTTGACCCGGACTCCTACTACTACGGTGTTATGCCTGTCATCGCCAACGCTGTTTCCGCCATGGGCGGCAACGCACTGGCTGTGGCAAAGGCTTCCATCATGGGCCAGATGACGCTGGGCTTCCCGCTCAGTCCCCTGACAGGTGCCACCTTCCTGCTGCTGGGCCTTTCCGGCCAGGACCTGGGCGACCACCAGAAGCACACCCTCCCCTACGCATGGGTTGCATCTGCTATTATGGTCGCTGTGGGCTGCGTAGCTTGTGGGCTGCTGTTCTGAGGTCTCACCAAAAGAAACACCTTCCTCCTTTTTCACCCATTCCTTCATTCTGATTCCGAAACGTCTGCCGGGCGGAGTACCCGCAGCACGCCACGGAATGCGTGCAAACCAGCAGACTTCCACCCGGTGCTCCGGGTGGTGTCGGCTGGTTTTGCCGTTTTTGAAGGATACCACCCTGCCCTTGGGGCAGAAAGGAGTTTTCTCTTATGCCCGAGCCCATCCAGACTCCTGTTCCTGCGGCGGACGAACTGGCCGCACAGGTGCTGCTGCTGGCACAGAGTCGGTTGACTGCCGACCTGCGTTTTTTATCCTCCGCTCTGGAACAGCTGAAGCCGATTCCCGTCCCTGCGCTGGACACCCTGTTTGCCGGGGATGGCCACCGCTTGTACTATTGCCCCGAAACGCTGCTCCGCACATTCCGGGCACAGCAGTCTGTGCCCACACGCGCCCTGCTGCATGTCACCCTGCACTTTCTTCTGGGGCATCCCTTTCAACGGCAGGAAATGGATCACCGCCTATGGAACCTTGCCTGCGACATTGCCGCAGAGGAAGTCATCCGGGAACTGGAGATTCCCTCCTGCGCCCTGCCGGATGATGCTGCACAGGACAGCTGGCGCAGCCGCCTGCGGGATGCCTGCCCTCACCTGACGGCAGAAGCCATCTATAATTTTCTGCTGGAACGGCAGTACCCCGCCGATGTTCTGGCGGAACTGACCCAGCTTTTTTCCCGGGACAACCATGCGCTCTGGTATGCTGCGCCACGGCCCGGCTCTCGTCCGGCCCCCAACGGACAGCTGCTGCCCGCCGGGGAGGATGAGGATATCACCAACGAGACCGAACTGCGCAAAACCGACACCCGGGACGAAACGCTGCAGCAAATGCAGCAGCGGCAGAAGGAAGCCCTGCGCAGACAATGGAAGCAGCTGGCCCGCCAGGCCAAGACTGATCTGGAGACCTTCAGCCGCCGTCACGGCAAGCGTGCCGGAGCATTGATGGATGGGTTAGAGCCTGTGACCTTTGAGGAATGCGACTATACCGACTTTCTTCGCCGGTTCGGGGCACAAAACGAGGTGTTGCAGCTTTCCGAGGATGAATTTGACCTCATCTATTACACTTACGGTCTGCGCACCTACGGCAACGTTCCCCTGGTCGAGCCGCTGGAATACCGGGACGACAAGCGCATCCGGGAATTCGTGATTGCCATCGACACCTCCGGCAGTGTTCAGGGCGATATCGTTCAGAGCTTTTTGCAGCGCACCTGCGACGTTCTGCGGCAGAGCGGTTCCTTCACCGAGCGGGTAGAGATCTATCTCATCCAATGCGATGCCGAGGTGCAGAGCGTGGAGCGGCTGACCAGTCTGGACCAGCTGCATGAGCTGATTCCCCGGCTGAAGCTCCGGGGCTTCGGCGGTACCGACTTCCGGCCGGTGTTCGCCTATGTAGACAGGCTGCTGGAAGAGAAAAAGCTGACGAACCTCAACGGCCTGCTCTATTTTACCGACGGCGTGGGCACCTACCCGGAAAAATCCCCTGCCTACAAGACTGCCTTCATCTTTAACCGTGACGACCACATCAGCCCCCACGTTCCCAGCTGGGCCATCCGGGCTGTACTTACCACTGACAACATCCGCCTGCTTGAACCGCAGAAGACCCGAACCGAGGAGGACACCGAATCATGGATATAGCAAGTGCAAAGCAACAGATCAAAAATACCGTACAGATCTACCTACAGAAGGACGCTCTGGGCCACTACCGACTTCCGCTGGTGCACCAGCGGCCCATCTTCCTGCTGGGTGCGCCAGGTCTGGGCAAGACTGCCATTATGCAGCAGGTCGCTGATGAGATGGGGCTTGGCCTTGTGAGCTATTCCATGACCCACCACACCCGCCAGAGCGCACTGGGTCTGCCTGTGATCGTAGAAAAGGAATACGGCGGCAAGCACTATCAGGTCAGCGAATACACCATGAGCGAGATCATCGCCAGCGTCTACGACTGTATGCGCACCACCGGCAAAACGCAGGGCATCCTGTTTCTGGACGAGATCAACTGTGTCTCCGAGACCCTCTCCCCTGCCATGCTGCTGTTCCTGCAATACAAAGTCTTTGGTGGGCATCAGATCCCCGAGGGCTGGGTGGTGGTCACCGCCGGCAACCCGCCCCGCTTCAACAAAAGCGTCCGGGAGTTCGACGCTGCCACCCGTGACCGCCTGAAGGTGATCGAAGTTGAGCCAAGTTATGAAGCATGGAAGGCCTATGCGCTGGAACACGGTGTCAGCCGCAGCGTCATCAGCTATCTGGATATCCGTCCCGAAGATTTTTACAAGGTCGAGACCACTGTGGACGGTCTGACCGTGGTAACGCCCCGTGCCTGGGAGGACCTTTCCGAGATCCTGCAGTATCACGAAGAGCTGGGCCTTGCAGTCAGCGAGGAGCTGACTACCCAGTATCTGCAAAACAAGCAGGTCGCCCGGGATTTTGCCATCTACTACGAACTCTATCAGAAATATCGTCAGGCCTACAATATTGATGCCATCCTGCAGGGTGTGTGGGATGAGGATGTCCTCACGCAGGCACGCAGCGCCAAGATGGACGAGCGGATGAGCCTTGTCAGCCTGCTGCTGGAAGCCGTGTTCCTGCAGATGGAACGCTGTACCCTGCGCCACGATGCGTTGCGTCTTATCGTGGCCGCCCTCAAAGCCCAGCGCGGGACTCTGGATGTTCCCGGCGATGCCCTGACCGCCCTCGCCGGGCTGGAGGACAGCTGGCGCGCCGAAGCCAACAAAGCCCCCTCTGCCCGGCAGAAGGTCTATCTCGATCTGCTGTCGCTGACTGCCCAATGGCACGGAGAACTGTCCGGCTCCACCCCTTTTTCCGCCCTCAAGGCCTGCTATCAGCGCTCGGTCGCCGACCTGCAGGCTGAGGTCGCTGAAACGCAGAAGAAGCTTGGCGATCTGCTCCGTTTTTTACAGGAAACCTTTGGTAAGGGAACGGAGCTGAGCATGGCGGTAAATGATCTGACCGTAGCCCCCGTAGCCACCGCATTTCTGGGGCAGTTTCTCAGCACCGATTACTTTGCAGCCAGCCGGGATCTGCTGCTGCACCGGCAGTCGGAGCAGCTGCTGCACCAGATCGATCTGACAGGACTGGTGTAAAATGGAACTGCTGCAATTTGAAATAACCAACGCCGGAACGCTGGGCAGCCGCTGGACACCCCCCGCCCCGAAAACAAAAAAGGCCTCCTCCCTGCCCGGAGCCGCGCTGGCAGCTCTCCTGCAGGAGGAGGATGACGAGGATGATTGGGGCGGCGATGCTCCCGACATGAGCGCAGAGTTTGCACGGCTCGGCCATCTGAACGAAGAGGCCGACACCGATGCCCTGCCCCTGACAGCCGATTTTGCCCCTCAGCCGGACGGCTCTCTGGCGCTGGTGCGCTGGCCCCGGCTGGCACGGCCTGCTGTGGTTCCCGACACTGTAGAAGGCCGCACTGTCACCGCCATTGCCGCTACCGCCTTTGCTGCCAGCCATCTGGATGAGAGCTGCTTTGCGCAGTTCGGGCAATCGCCTATCAGTTTCAGCATATTTTGTATGCGAATGGGCCGCGCAGTCACCACCGAAACGCTGGACGAAGGCGGGCCGACTTCCGTCACACTGCCGGACAGCATCACTCACATTGGTCCCTACGCGTTCTACCACTGCACAAATCTGACTTCCATCACCCTGCCGGATGCCATTTCCGCCCTGCCTGCCGGTGTATTCGGTGACTGCAGCCGCCTTACCAGCGTCCATCTGCCAGAGCAGCTGCAGGCTCTGGGCTATCTGCCCCGCCCCACGGATCAGGTCATGCCGGATGTGGGCACGTTTGCCGGGTGTCATGCCCTGAAACAGCTGACGCTACCTTCACAGCTTAAAATGCTGGGCGCTCACAGCTTCAACAGTTCCGGTCTGGCGACCCTGACCGCCCGGGATGCTGGGTGTGAAAATTGGAGTCGTACTGTCACTGTGGCTGTGTCTGCATTTGACCACACTGCCGCACTGCTCTGGCTGGAAAAGGCCGATGTTTCCGGCCATGTGGCGGCACGGCTGGGTCTACCCGTGGCCCGGGATAAAATTCTGGCAGGCGATGCCAAATTCGGAGCCATCCTGCGGGTACCGGTGCTGTTCTTCACCCAGCCGATGCCTTACTTTGACCAACTGGCCCGGGACGCGTTCCGGCTGGATTTTTCAGCCCGCATGGCCCTGGCCCGTCTGGAAGCCTCTGCAGGGCTTTCCCCCGCCGACCGCCAGTGGTATTGTGCAGTTCTGGTGCAGTATTTCGACCGGGCTCCACAGTTCATGCCCTGCCCGGCTCAACAGGCTTACGCAGAGCTGTTCCGCTTCCTCTGCCGCACAGACCTGCTCACCGCATCTGATGTCAGCACTCTGCTTCGGATGGCCGGAGCACTCGCCCTTCCCGCCGAACTCATCAGCGAGATGATGGAGGTGCGCACCCGTCGGTTTGAAACAGTCACCGGCTTTGAGGATCTGGATTTGGATTGATCAGAACAACAAACATTGCGTAGAAAGATGCTCAGTTAGTACAGGCTGTTGCAAAACAGCGCCAACGAAAAAGAAAGACCAGAGTGGAGACGTTGATCAGCGCCTCCACTCTGGTCTTTATAAATTATCCATTCTGCTTTTGGATGGAGAACGAGAAGGTCATACCCTTCTCCACCGCAAAGCAGGCATCCGCATGGGGTTTTGCGCCCCAGCTGTTGTCGCCGCCCACGCCGCGCTGGAACAAAGCACACCGGACGATGGTCTTGTTATCGTCCCGGGGCAGCTCGTAGAGGTGGCGGGCATTTTCCAGCTCATGGGGCGTATAGGGCAGCGCCGAGAAGGTCATTCCGTTCCCTGCAAAGCAGATGCCCGGGATGCTGCCGGTGACAGTTGCACTGTACACGCCAGTGCGGCTGCCGCAATCCTGCGGGTAGACTGGGCTGTTCTGGGCAAAGTCCTGCCGGACGTTGTAATTCCAAGCGCCCATTTTGCCGCCTGCGGTGCGGTCAGCGGTGGTCTCCCGGGGGCCAAGCCCCAGATAGGAGACCTCGGTCAGCTCCCGGCGCAGAGGGAAGAGCAACCCGAACTCCGGCAGTTCGGTGTGCTCGCCCTGCCATGTCATCGTAATGTCGCAGCGGCCTGCGCCGTCGATGGCAAAATCAATGGGCCGCGTCTGCCCGTCCGGCAGGGTGTAGACGGCACGCACTGTGACAAATTCTCCCTTTGTTTCGGCGGTCAGATTATCGCACCGGGCGTAGAGACCGGCGGTCTTCCAGAAGGCAAACTCGAAGGGCTCTGCACAGCCCTCGTCGTTGTTGGTGGGAGCCCGCCAGAAGTTGGGGCGCACGGTATCGTCCAGCAGCTGCACGCCGTTGTAGCGGATGGACACAAGGCCCTTGCTCCGGCCGAAGATATACTCGAAACCCTCGCCCTTTACGCCGATGTTGCAGTCCATCTCCACCAGCTGCGGGGCGGGCAGGGTCAGCCGTGCTTTGGCGTAGTTGTGCCACACCTGCCCAAAAGCGGCTTCATAGTCCGCCGGGATACCGGGCAGCGCAGCCCGCTGCACTGCGGTGACGGTCATGCAGGCAAGCCCTGCTTCCGGCAGAGGGAACGGGAACGCGATGTGCACCGTCTCACCCGGCTTGCAGTCCGCCCGCAGCACAGCACGGCGTTTCGGCTTGCCGTTGACCGAGGACGCAAACACAAGGTCGTAGGCGCTCAGGTCGGTAAAAAGATTCCGGTTTTCGATGACAGCTTCGGTGTCGGTCAGGGTGATTTTCAGCGGCGCATAAGCCGCCTTGACTGCGTCCATCTTGGGGGTATTGCGGCGGTCAGGCAGCACAAGGCCGTCCACGCAGAACTCCCGGTCGGTGGGGCGGTCGCCAAAGTCCCCGCCGTAGGCAAAGCCGGGCTTACCGTCCGGGTCAGTCACGGCGATGCCGTGGTCCATGTACTCCCAGATGAACCCGCCCTGATACAGCAGCTCTTCATATGCATACTCGGTGTAATCCGTGATTCCGCCGCAGCTGTTGCCCATGGCGTGGCTGTACTCGCACATGATAAAGGGCTTTTCCGGGTGCTCTGCCAAAAACTTTTTGATGTCCGCCACCGGAGTATACATCTGGCTTTCCATATCGGAGGTAGCGGGGTATTCCCGGTTCCAGAAAATGCCCTCGTAGTGCACAAGGCGGCTGGGGTCGGTGCGGCGGAAATATTCGCTCATCTCCCACAGGGTCTTGCCGCCGTAGCTCTCGTTGCCGCAAGACCAGATCAGGATGGCAGGGTGGTTTTTGTCCCGTTCCAGCATGGCTTCGGCGCGGGCAAGCACGTTTTCCCGCCACTCCTGGCGTGCACCGGGCAGCGTCCACTCGTCCGAGCCGTCCGCGCCCAGCTTCTGCCATGTGCCGTGGCTTTCCAGATTGGTCTCCCCAATGACATACAGGCCGTATTCATCGCAGAGCTGCAAGAAATACGGGTCGTCCGGGTAGTGGCTGGTGCGCACAGCGTTGATGTTGTGGGTCTTGAGATTTTTCACATCCCACAGCATCTCTTCCCGGCTGACCGTGCGGCCGGTGCGGCAGCTCCACTCGTGGCGGTTGACCCCCTTGAACACGATGCGCTTGCCGTTCAAAAGCATCTGGCGGTCTTTCAGTTCAAACTTGCGTAGACCGACCTTCATGCCGGTACGCTCCACCAAATTTCCCTCGCGCAGCAGGGCAATTTCTGCCTCGTACAGGTTCGGCTGCTCGGCGCTCCACAAAGCGGGATTTTTCACCGCAAAGGTAAAGGAAACGTCCTGCACATCCTCCTCCACATCCGGGTCAGCCTCGCCCTTGCCGAACACCACACCGCTGTCGTATTCGGCAGGCTCACCCACTGCGGCGGACTGCTCCTCGCCGTCAAACACCACGGAGATAATTCCCGCGCCGCTGACCTTGCAATCAAAGGTGACAGTGGCACTGGAAAAGTCCGGGGCAAAGCTCTGCTTCACAAAGACATCCTCGAGGTGAACTTCCGGTTTTGTGAACAGCTCCACCGAGCGGAACAAACCGCTCATGCGCCAGAAATCCTGATCTTCCAGCCAGCTGCCGGAGCAAAAGCGGTACACCTGCACGGTCAGGGTATTTTCGCCGGGGTGGACGGCGGCGGTCATGTCAAATTCCGCGGGGGTGAAGGTATCCTCGGTGTAGCCGATGTAAACGCCGTTGCACCAGACGGCGGCGGCGCTGTCGGCACCGTTCAGGCGTAGGTAGCAGCTTGCCCAATCTTCCGGCAGGATAAAGCTGCGCTGATACTCCCCGATGGGGTTATAATCCTGCGGAATCTCGCCGGGGTGCAGCTTTTCGTGGCCGTCCCACGGGTACTGGGTATTGACGTAATGGGGCGTGCCGTAAGGCCGGCCGGGCTTTTGCAGGCTCTGCATCTGGATAAAGCCGGGCACAGTCAGGGTGTCCAAGTCCGAAAAAGGCGCAGTCAGGTTTTCCGCATAACGGAAGTTCCACTCGCCGTCCAAGCTGACGGTAAGCGGCAGTTCCGGGCTTGTCTGGTCGGCAAAATGGGCATGGAAAGGCAGCCGGTTCTGCTGAAAGATCTCCGGGTCGGCCAGCAGTGCCGGGGTAATCGGGTTATTCAAAGGCATAAATGTCACCTCGCAGCATAATTCTGCTCTCATTATAGCACAGGATATAAGAAAAACAGCCGCACAAAAACGACTGTTTTTCTATATGGATGGGGATGATGGAGAAATTTATTCCTTCACAGCACCTGCAGCAATGCCTGCAAGGATATACCGCTGGAAGAACACATAGATCAGAATGGTCGGCAACATGATGACAATGATGCCGGCAGCCAATGTCTGCCACGACCCCTGCTGTGCGTTAGCGTAGTCCATCAGAAAGGTAGTCAGGGTGCGCAGCTTATTCTTGGGCATATACAGGTAGGGAATGTACATATCGTTGATGATGGTGATGGCCTTGATAATGACCACCGTTGCCGTAGCCGGGGCCAGCAGCGGGAAGATAATGCGGGCAAAAACACCGAAGTAGCTGCATCCATCCAGCAATGCACTTTCATCCAGTGCCGCCGGAATCGTTGAGATGAATTGCCGGTAGATGTACAACTGCATCAGGTCGGATGCCACATAAATTACAATGGGAGCCCCCAGCGTGTTATACAGACCCAAACCGTTGATAATCTTGAACCGGGCGATCTCGGTGACGAAGGTGGGCACCAGCATACCGATGAAGAACAGCGACACGACTGCATTCTTGAACCGGAACTTGAAACGCTCGATGATGTAGGCTGTCACGGTGCCCAGGATCACGTTAAAGAAAATGCTGACGACCAGAATAATGAGCGTGTTCTTGAAACCGATGAGCAGGTATTTATTCTGGAACACCTTGGCATAGTTTTCCAGCGTAATGCGGTCAAAAGACGGCAGCGCCAGCGGCGAGGTCGTGACCATATCGCCCTTGTTTTTCAGCGACGCAAAAAGGGTCAGCAAAATCGGCAGAACAACAATAATGACCATCGTGATACAGATCAGCTGCTTGAGCACCTGAAACCAGAACTCACGGGTACGTATTTTTTTCAACATCTTACTTATCCTCCCGCAGAATGACCTTATGGATCAGCACATTTTGAACCAGATACACCACAATGATGATGACCATGATCGCCACCGCCATAGTGGAGGCCAGACCGAAATTTGAGAAGGTAAAGGCCGTTTTGATGGTGTACAGGGTAAAGGTACTGGACGCATAGCCGGGACCGCCCGCTGTCATAACAAAAGGAATGTCAAAGACCTGCAGCGCACCGCGGATGTTGTCGAACAGGATAAAGTCCACCATCAGCATAATGGAGGGGATCTGAATATAACGGAACATCTGCCATGTGTTGGCTCCATCGATGATGGCAGCTTCCTGAATGTCTTTGGACACCGACTGCAGTGCCGACATGAACAGCACGATATGGTAACCAGAGAAGCGCCACAGGGAAACAAATGCCAGCACAAAATTGACGATCTTGGGGTCAGACAGCCAGCTGCGGCTTAGCATTCCCAGCTTAATGGCTTCCAGCAGGCCGTCAAAGGCACCGTTGACGGGTGAGAAGAAGTAGGAGAACGCATACGAAATAGCAACGCCATTGATGATATAGGGCAAAAACACCATGGTCTTATAGAATTTAGCCGCCCGCAGCTTGGAAGTGAGCAGTACGGCAAAAGCCAGCTCGATCGGAATCATACACAGATGGACAAAAAAGTACACTGCATTGTTTTTCAGTGACTGCCATAGATCGGCATTGTGGAACATGGAAATGTAATTGTCCAGCCCTACAAAATCACTCTTGATGGAAAGTCCGTCCCAGTTGGTAAAACTCATACGGATCAGATCGGCCGCCGGAACCACCACAAAAGCCACCAGCAGTGCCACAGGGATCGCCAGCGAGATCAGAATAAACCGCCGCCGCTGTTTTGCAAGGGTATTGGTCATGAGAACCCCTCCTCTATTTTAAAAATGGAGCCGCCCTTCTCCAGACAACGGGCGGCTCCTCGGCTTAATTCCGGTTCAATTTACTGAATACCCAGTTTGCTGCGGGCTGCCGTCCACTTGGAATCCAGCTCAGCCAGAGCAGCATCCAGATCAAAGCCATCGGTGAACATCTGTGCACCCAGCTTCTTATAGTCGAAGGCAGTCTCATTCTGGATGGCGGTAAAGTCATCGCCGCCGCCATCGTACATAACCATCTCGCCATCCGGCTGCAGAGCATCAGACTCGGCCAGAATGGGGTCCTTCTCCTTGGGGAAGTTTGTCATGGCGGAAGCACTGGTAACAAAATTCAGGTAATCAGGATACCATGCCTCACTGTAGAACCATTCCACGAAAGCCTTTGCCAGCTCTGGACTCTGGCTGTGAGTGGTAACGCCCATGAAGCTGTCACCCTGAACAATGTAGCGGAACGGCTCGCTGGTATTCTCACGCACCGGCAGATAGAAGGTGCCCAGCTGGTCAATGCTGTCTGCACCAGACTGGATGTTCTGCAGCCCCCAGTCTCCCAGTGCGATGATGGCAGCTTTCTTCTGAGCGAACAAAGTGGTGGCCTGATCGTTGCTCAGACCCAGCGGGTCTTTACCAAACACACCGCTGGTGAACAGATCGTACGCACGATGATAGGCCGTGTTGATGTCGCTGCCTTCTGCAAAGGGGGTATCGGTCTTAGCCATATCGTTCCAGTTCTGGCCGTTGCCGTTGACCAGTGCGGGCATAAACTCCATATATGGGTAGTCCGGCCACTCGTCCTTGGCACCCAGTGCGATGGCCATAAAGTCGGCATCCTTGGCACTATAGTAGTCCTGCAGCTTCTTAGAAACGGTTTTGAGTTCTTCCCAAGTGGTGGGAACTTCCACACCGGCTTCCTTGAACAGGTCTTTCCAGTAGTAAACATACTCATAACCGGCGGTCATAGGAACGCCCAGCACTTTGCCGTCCAGTGCATAGCCGGAAGCCAGTGCGTTGTTCTTGGCAGCCTCAGTATCGGACAGATCCAGCAGGTAATCCTTGAAACGGGACAGGGTAAAGGGCTTGTTGAACATGACATCCGGCAGCTGGTTGGCCGATGCGCGCATCTTCATGGCGTTCCAGTACTCGCTGTCATCCTTGATCTTTTCCACTTCGATCTCGGCATCAGGATAGATCTCCTGGAATTTGCCGACCATGTCATTCTCATCAATGAAGGTCATCAGGTTATTGTCCCAGATGGTAAAGGTAATGCTGCCGCTGAGCTTTGCTTCGCTGCCCGATGCAGCAGAGCCGGATGCAGTAGATGCTGCAGTGCTGCCGGAGCCGCCTCCGCAGGCGGTCAGAGCCAAAGCGGCTGCGGATGTGCCCATAGCAGCCAGAAAACTGCGGCGTGTGATCTTCTTCATGGTGTTCTCCTCCTGTTTTCTGTTTCGTGTGTGCTTCGGCTCATGCAGGCCCGAAGCATTTCTGTTGGCAATAGTATATCAATTCCGATAGATGGTTTTCCATGAAGAAGGGTTTGATTTCTTGATATATTTTCAGATGTTGTCAGCGGATTTTCGATACTCGCTGGGAGTTTTGCCAAACTTTTTCTTGAATATATGGTTAAAATGCTCAACGTTATTGTATCCCACCCGGTCACTGATCTCATACATTTTCAGATCGGTCTGCATGAGAAACTCCTGTGCATGGAAAAGGCGCAGATCGTTCAGGTACGCAATAAAGCTGCTGCCGCATTCCTTGGTAAATCGTGTGCTGAAATATTTTTCGTTCAGCGCAACATAGTCTGCTACCATCTTCAGACACAGTTCCGGATTGGCATAGTTATCCTGCAAAAAAGCGACCGCTTTCTGGATACTGTCGGCTCCGGGGCGGGCTGCCCGCCGGGCACAGGCATTTTCTACCCGGCGCAGAAATCCCCGCAGCCAGAGCGAAAGCTCTGCCACGGTATGAAGACCACGCAGTTCTGCTGCAAGATCTTCTTTCTCCGGACAGATCTCCCAAAAGCTCTGTCCATACTCGTCCAGTTTCTCTGCAAGCCGAGCCAGCAAAGCACCTACTGCCACAATTGGCTCCGGCTGTGCTGCTGCATAGTGGAGAAAGCCGCTTTTTTCTATTTCCGCCTGCGCCGCATTGCCGGTACAGACACATTCCAGCAGCAGATCACACTTTTTCCCCATCGCTTGCAGTGGCCATGGCGGCATCCTTGCGCGGCGTACAGACAGCTCCTTTTCCATATAAGGGAGCCATCCGTATCAGTGCCTCGCATTCCTGTGCGGCTGCGGATATTTGTGTCTCGTTCACCAGATCACTCAACGCCGCCGAAACACTGAGATTCATGTAATCCCGCCAGACAGCCTGTAGCTGCCGCACCACGGAGGGCAGGGTCGATTCAAAACGGGCAGCATCTTGTACCCGATACCGCAGCAAATACCGTTCCGGGCTGACAGCCCGGATCTCTGTACGGCCTGCCAGCCGTGGGATCTGCCGGGCAAGTTCCAGCATAGGCTTTTCCAGTTTTTCATGCAGATTGCTGCCAAAGCGGGATGCCTGCGCCGAAAAATCATCAATGCTAAACAGAACCACTGCATACTGCCCTTGTTCTGCCTGAAAAAGAGTGTCCAGATTCTCCCGGCATTGCGGTTGCGTCTCTGTTTTCTGAAAATATTTCTGCCGCAGCTGTTCCAGAAGCGCGCGGAGGATCTCTGCATTCAGATCTGATTTCAAAAGATAATCATACGCTCCCAGCCGGAACGCTTCCCGCACAAGCTCAAACTCATCATAACCGGAAAGTGCAATGCTCACGGGAGCCGCACGGCTCTCCTTCAGACCGCGCAGAAGTTCGATCCCTCCAACATTGGGCATCTTCATATCGGTAAACATCACATCGACAGGATTTCTTTTGAGGTATTCCAATGCCTGTCCGCCATCGGAGCAATCCTGTACGATGGTATAGCCAAGTGCTTCCCAGTCCACCAGCGTACGCAAGGTTGCCCGCACCAGAGTTTCATCATCTACGATCAGCGTCCGTATCATCTGCTTTTTCCTCCTTCCATGGCAGCCGGATCACCGTCTGCGTATATTTTTGGGGTTCGCTTGTTATCTCCATCTGTGCCTTGCCGCCGAAGTTCAGCCGGATGCGTGCCAGAACATTTTTCAGGCCAATGCTGGTATTATCATCCACCGTCTGCGCATGGCCGTGTAAGATCTGCTCGATTTGTTCCTGTGACATCCCGCAGCCATTGTCCCGCACGATCAGACAAAGCATTTCTCCTTTCCTCCGGGCGGTCACATCGATCTGCCCCAGTTCCTCTTCCATTTCAGCAAAGCCGTGTGTGATGGAGTTTTCCACTACCGGCTGCAGCAGCAGACGCGGCAGCATATAGTCCAGACAGTCCTCTGCGATGTCATAGCTCACTTCAAAACTATCCGCATACCGGATACGCATCAGATAAACATAGCTGTCCAGCACATCCAATTCTTCCCGCAGGGTGTAAAAACTAATGTTGCTGCGGAAAGAGCACGACACGATCTTCATCAGGGATTCCGCCATTTTCTGGATGCCCGCATATCCGGCCACCTGCGCCATAAAGCGGATGGAGTTCAGCGTGTTGACAATAAAATGCGGATTGATCTGACTTTGCAGAGCCTGGATCTCCGCACGGTGTTTCCGCCGCTGCGCTTCCGCATTGACCTCCAGCATATTTTTCAAACTCAGCACCATCTGGTTGAAGGATACCATCAGGTTCTGAATTTCCGGCTGACCCATCGGCTGCACCTGCACATTGAGATCGTTATTGACCAGTTTCTCCATTCCCTCTGCCACTGCGTGTACCGGGTTCACAATGCTGTTTAGGAAGTACCGTGAAAACAGGAAAAACAATCCCAGAAGTCCGGAGATCACCAATCCCAGCAATACACCGATCCGATCCAGCCCCTGTGTAAGGATGCTGGATCGAACGACTGTGACCAGTTTCCAGCCGCAGCACGGTATCACCCGTGTCTGAAACAGGTACTTTGCCGGGTGTTCTCCATCTGGTGCAGCATGGTATTCTACCGTTCCCTCCACAAATTCCGGCCCATGCTGCCGGAAATACTCCGAGACCGTCTCGTTTCCACTGAACAGCAAGGTTCCTTCCTCATCCAGCAGGACTGTTGTGCCCAGTGCATTGCTGCGCCCCTTCTTCCGCATACTGGTCCCCGCCTTGGACACCGTGAAAAATGCGCTCATTTCCACCTGTCCGCCTTTATCCAATGTCGCATCCGGCGAAAGTGCCGACACAAGGATCAACTGACGGTTTTTTTGCGTGTTGGCTGTGAAGCGCATATTACCAGTGTCGTATGCGCCCACTGCGACCACATTTTTCCGTTCCATCGCTTGCTGATACCAGCGTGTGCCCCGAACGGAAGCGGTCGAGAGCAGAACGGTTTCCTTCATGTGGACCTGAGCACCATTCTTCATGTAAAACGTGCCGCCTACAATATTCTGAGAAGGCACCATGGCCATCTGAAATCCCTCGGCCAATTCGTTGTTATATTTGTATTGTACGGTGCCTTCTGTGGATGCCACACTTTCTGCCAACTGCAAAAAGTATCCGTCCTGACTGTAAACAAAGTGCGCCATCTGCAGCGAATTTTCATCAATTTCCTGCTTCAGCGTGTCCGCAAGTCCCTCCTGAAAGGTGCTGATGTTTTCCAGCGATGCCTTTCGGATCTGATGGTTGATCACGAACATCGTTCCAATAAAAACCATAAGCAGTGGGATGGCGACAAGAGAAACAAATGTGCGGTAATAGATTCCCTTCAAAGAGGGCGGCTTGCCTTTCCCGGACTTCATTCATAGCATCTCCGTTCTGATTCTTTTTATTATCTCTATTATAGCGAGCGATCTCTTTGACGACAAGGCTCCTGCTTTCCGAAAAATCCGATTTCTCTTCATGTTATCGGTTAGCACTTATCCAACTTCATAGATACAGCAAGATTTTCATCTATGATGATTTTGTTTTACCGCAAGACAAGAAGCCCATGCCAACACCTCAGTTTGCTATCATAAGTCCTACTCTCTCCACTTTACTGCCATAAATTTTTCAAAACCCTCTTGACGATTTTCACATACAGTGGTATTTTCCTTGTAAATCCCACTGATTTTGTGGAGTAGCCTGAATCTCTCCGCAAGATGTGGTCGTGTTCATTCTGAACACTGCCTCACCGTGGATTATCCCTAAAAGATTAACCGCCCCGCAACACACCCGATTCATTTTGCCGCCGATTCACCCGACAAAATTTTTCGCCTGTCTTGCAGGGTGGTATTTTTCTTTACGGGAGTTGTACCTTGAAAATTTCATGAGCCGACCGAACGTGATACCGGCTTTCCGTCAACGCCGCTGCAAAACAGGGGCAGGAACTTCGTTCGGGTCAACCGGCGATTCTATATACGAGCAGTGACCCTTTACTTATTTTTGCGTCTTAACAATTCGGAAACAACTTTCGGAAAGGCGTTTTGAGCGCAGCGGTAGAGGGCAAGAACCGTCCCGTGGCCACAAATTTTCAATTCTTGAAAATTTCCTGTCCA